>WOYI010386514.1_pt2 | contig 68197 bp, 67 predicted proteins | sample 6423411 | NCBI WGS metagenome assembly WOYI01 (sample SAMN13441803, study PRJNA592873) | oil field metagenome | biome: oil field; feature: oil-well bore; material: oil-contaminated soil; isolation source: oil-contaminated soil from oil-well borehole | place: Germany: Wietze | collected 2016-10-18 ...
GGGGTCAGATCTTGAGCCTAAGCAGCATTAGGCTGAATTGCCGGGATCAGATCTTGAGCGTAAGCAGCATCTGCCGAAGTTCATTGGGTGTCACATCCTCCTGAACCTTGCCGGCATCGGCGACGGAGATACAGCCCCTTTCCTCGGAGACGATTATCACAAGCGCATCAGTCTGTTCGGTAAGTCCTATTCCTGCCCTGTGTCTCATGCCGAACCTGGAGGGAAGCCCCGTCTGGTCTGTGGAAGGCAGCGGACAGCGAGCGGCAAAAATCTTCCCGTTCTGTATCAGTACGGCACCGTCATGGAGGGGAGACCCCTTGTAGAAAATTGTTTTCAGCAGCTCATCGGTGACAAGTGAATTGAGAAGCTCTCCCCCTTCAGAATAGATATCCAGCAGGCTTGTACGGCCAATGGCTATGAGGGCACCGGTGTGCGACTGTGCCATTGACTCCACGGCATGAACTATCTCTTCCACTATCTGGCTGGTAGTCTGATCCACCCCGCCGGTGGGGAAGTACCTGTCAAAGGTGAACCTGTTGCGATTCATGTACCTGTTGCCTATGGCAAGCAGGAAGCGCCGTATCTCCTGCTGAAACACAATGATCAGGGCTATCACCCCCACTCCGATCACCTGTCCGATAATGGCGCTGATCAGCTCCATATTCAGCGCCTTGACCACCAGCCAGAAGAGATAGACAAAGAAGATCCCAAGGAAAATACTGAAGGCAGCCGTACCCCTGATAAGACGATAAAGCTGGTAGAGAATGAACGCTACCATGAATATATCGATGATATCTAGAATGTTGAAATCGAACATTAAACTGAGTGCGGTGACCGACAAATTTAAGAATATTGATCGAATAGGATGCCCTCGGGGTAAATCTTTTCAAAAAGAGTGACTACCTGCCGGGCTTCCCTGACATCATGGACTCTCAGGATCGAAGCGCCCTTCATGAGTGCGGTCATATTCAATGCTGCAGTTCCCGTAAGAGCCTCATCAGGAGTAATATCCAGGGTTTTCCAGATCATCGACTTGCGGGAGAGGCCAGCCAGCAGCGGCAGGCCTGCCACCCTGAATTCGGAAAACCGTCTGAGCATCTCGAAATTATGTTCTGTTGTCTTGCCAAACCCGAACCCAGGGTCAAGTATTATATCCTTCACTCCTGCCTGTCTGAGCCTCGCAGCCCTCTCGCTTAACCAGAGCAGAACCTCTGCCACAACATCCCCGTAGGTAGGGTTGAGCTGCATTGTCTGAGGTGTCCCCTGCATATGCATCATAATGTAGGGTACGTTCAGCCTGGCGACCAGTGCAAACATATCCCGGTCCATCTCTCCACCGGAGATATCATTGATGATGTCAGCCCCGCCGCTGCTCACCGCCGCTTCCGCCACCGCGGCACGATAGGTGTCAACCGATATTATAGCATCAGGAAAAGCTTTGCGGATAAGCAGGAGAGCATCGCAGACGCGTTTCTTCTCAACCTCCGCCGTAACTGCGACTGCTCCGGGACGTGTGGAACAGCCACCAAGATCAAGGATATCAGCCCCATCTGAAAGCATCTTCTCTGCCGCAGCCAGAATCTCACTGGCGGAATTATACCTGCTGGAAGAATAGAAGGAATCTTCGGTAAGATTAATAATCCCCATAATCCCGGGCTTTGCCAGGTCAAGCAGCATGCCTCTGATATTTATGAACATAATCCTTATCGTACAGTCACAAATATAGTCATTGGTTCACAACAATAACCTGCCTTCATATCCTGTTCATAAATTGAGTATACTGCGCTCCGGGTGACTTTTCATTAATTTTCTATCTTTAGAACTCCGGAGAAGGCGGTGAACCGTCAGACGTACTGAAACAGGGAGATGAAGCTAATTGTTATAGAAGGACTGGACGGAGCAGGCAAATCGACACAGATCGGTTTGCTTAAGAAGTGGTTCACTGAGAGAAAAATCAACCACCATTATATCCATTTTCCCCGCATGGATGCCCCCTGGTTCGGAGAGCTGATTGCCCGTTTCCTGAGAGGCGAATTCGGCGAGATCAGCCAGGTAGATCCCTACCTTGTGGCCATGCTCTATGCCGGCGACCGCAGGGATGCAGCCCCGATTATCAAGGAATGGCTCAGTGAGGGAAATTATGTCATCCTCGACCGCTATGCCTATTCCAATATAGCATATCAGTGCGCGAAACTAAACACCCCGGGGGAAGTTGAGAAACTGAAGGAGTGGATACTCACACTTGAGTTCGGACACTTTGATATTCCCAGACCTGACATAAACATATTTCTTGATGTACCCTTCAGGTTCACTGCCGAGAAACTTGCATCCCGGCGTACCGGAAATGACAGAAGCTACCTGAACGGACGGGCTGACATACATGAAAGCAGTCTCAGTTTCCAGGAAAAGGTCCGCGAGATCTACCTTAAGGTGGCCGAGACCGATACCAGTCTGGAGGTGGTCAACTGCTGCAAAAAAGAAGGTGAAATACTGGCTCAGGAAGAGATATTCCGGTTGATATTGATAAAACTAAAAGAGAAAAATATTATATAATGAGTACTTTAACACGGATAGGCAGGATTCTGACTGGTCTGATATTTGTTTTTTCCGGATTTGTAAAGGGCATAGATCCTATGGGTACTGCCTTCAAGATAGGAGACTACCTGACAGCCTTCCAAATGGAGTGGATTGACGGCATTGCCCTCCCGCTTTCTCTATTGCTCTGCCTTGTCGAGTTCGTAACGGGCATGATGCTCATCACAGGATCAATGGTAAACCTTGCCTCGTGGATGGCAGCACTATTTATGGCACTCTTCACCCCTCTGACCCTGATCCTTGCCATATTCAATCCTGTTTCCGACTGCGGATGCTTCGGCGATGCCATTGTGATGACCAACTGGCAGACATTCTTCAAAAATATTGTCATCACCCTGCTTGTTGTCTTTGTTTTTGCAAGAAGACGCGACAGGACGGCCGTTCTTCCGGTAGTGACAGGACTGAATGCCACTGTGGCATTTGTATTCCTCTTTCTGCTGTTCATGAGATACAACCTTGCATATCTTCCCGTGATAGATTTCAGGCCATACAGCACAGGCACCAGCCTCCCTGAAGCAATGGCTATACCGCCTGACGCTGAACCTGATAAATATGACATAAGGTTTATCTATGAGAAAGAGGGAGTACAACAGGAATTCACCCTCAACAATTATCCTGCAGATGACACGGCATGGAAATTCATTGACCAGAAGTCGGTGCTGATATCCAGGGGCTATGTTCCTCCTATACATGATTTTACGCTGGTAACTGAGCAGGGGCTCGACATGACCGACCAGGTTACAGGTGAGCCTGGAGATGTCATGCTCATGATCGCCAGGGATCTGGAAAAGTCTGACAGAGACGGGCTTGTAATGGGTTATGATCTCGGGCTGGAGATGCAGAAACGCGGGGTGAGATTTCACATTGTTACGGCGACACCTCCGGATCAGGCCCGTGGCATGGTCACCGGCTTCAATGCGCTCTACGCCGATGAGATCACACTCAAAACGGTAATAAGGTCTGACCCGGGATTCGTGCTTCTCCATAACGGTACAATAACGGGCAAATGGTCATACCATAATCTTCCCGACAGGGATGAGTTTTCCGGTGATCTGAATGCCCTTGCCATCAGGACACAGACAAAGAGAAACGGCAGGATGGTCACTGCCATTGCCGTGCTCACCGTTCTTCTTGCCGTCGCAGTGACTCTGCCCTTCAGTGCAAATGGGAAGAAGGAAGAAAAAATCGTAAAACAATAAATATCAATACTATGAGAAAGAAGATAATTGCAGGAAACTGGAAGATGAACATGGATCTTGGTGAGGGTGTAGCTCTGGCAACAGGCATCAATAAACAGCTTGTCAGCGAGCCACCTGAGGGCAAGGAGGTAATACTCTGTACGCCGGCAATCCATCTTAGTATCGTGGGCCCTCTGCTCAATGCTCCCGGCCTGAGTGCAGGGGCTCAGAACTGTAATGACCACAGGTCAGGAGCCTACACCGGTGAAATATCTGCCGCCATGATAAAAAGCACGGGAGCATCAAGCGTTATCATTGGCCACTCTGAACGCCGCTCCTACTACGGTGAAGATGATGAACTTCTTGCAGCCAAGACTGCCGAGGCACTCTATAACGGCCTGCGCGTGATTTTCTGCTGCGGAGAGGTATTGGCCGAGAGAGAGAAGAACATCCATTTTGATGTGGTCAGAAGACAGCTGAGTAAAGCTCTGTTCGTGCTTCCCAAAGGGGACTTCAGCAGATGCATTATTGCCTATGAACCTGTCTGGGCCATAGGCACCGGTGTAACAGCCAGCCCCGCACAGGCACAGGAGATGCATCATTTCATCCGTAACCTCGTAAGGGAACAATACGGCGATGAGACTGCAGAAGAGACCACCATTCTATATGGCGGAAGCTGCAAGGCGTCAAATGCTGCAGAACTCTTCGCCAATCCTGATGTCGACGGCGGACTCATAGGAGGGGCTTCTCTGGTAAAGGAGGAATTTCTGAACATAATCAGGGCGCTTTGACAAAAGGATGAGGAAGATCATTCTCATTTTTCTGGTAGCGGCACTGCCTCCACTGAGTGCAGCAGGACAGGGACAGTTCTCCGGTGACACTGCCACCTTCCCCGCAGAGCTGACCTCCTTCATGGGCACCCTGGTCAGCAAATCGGAAATAGCGGAGATTGAGCTTTTCAAATCACTGTATGACAGTACCTGTTTCTCACGTGAGACCAAAGACCGGATCATTAATGTTGCCAGCCAGCTGAGAGGACGCAGAATTAGCCAGGTACCCGGTTTTATCTATTTTATACGAACCCTCACCGACTTTGTGGAGACCAACCAGAATAAAAATGAGGTTAGCGCGTGGCTGGCAGGGCTCAGTGAGATGGCCTTTGACCCCCGGTTCTCCAATGCCTCCATCGAAAAGTTCATTGAGGTGACCGGTCTGCTGCTCGTTGATCAGACCATCTACGCGGCCGGATCGGTGAGATGGAAAACCAGGGGCGGAAAAGTGGAGTTTGTGCGTGATACCGTAATGAAGATTGACATCCAAACGGTGACGCTGGTAGGCTTCCTGGGAAAGGACAGCACGGAGATCCATAACTTTTCGGGCACCTACTACCCCGATCTCTTCCGCCTCTACTGCGAAGAGGGAACTGTAACGTGGCAGAAAGCAGGTTATGACCCCTCAAAAGTGTTCGCCACCATTTCCGATTTCAATATTGATGTCACCAAAAGCGAATTCACATGTGACTCCTCGCTTCTCACCCACCCCGACTACTTTCGTGAGCCGGTGCCGGGGAAGCTTACCGACAGGGCAGTGGAGATTGTATCACCTGAAAAGGCAACCATGCCCAGGTTTGAGACCTATGAAAACAGGTTCTTTATTGAAGATATTTACAGGGACGTTGACTATGAGGGAGGTCTTGCGCTTGAGGGTGCCCTTGTCAGAGGCACAGGCACCAACTGGTTCCCGGCCAGCATCAGCCTCTACAGAAATGACACCCTGGCCATTCATGTATCATCCAAAAACTTCCTGTTTTCACAGAAGAGCATCAGCAGTATCGACGCCTCCTCTACCCTCTTTCTCAAGCGGGACTCAGTCTTCCACTCCAGCCTGGGCTTCTCCTACAATGCCACCACCAGGGAGGTCAGCATGTTTCGGACAAACAGTCCGCTGTCACGAAGTCCATATTTTGATTCCTACCATAACCTTGACCTCTACTTTGAACATCTCTCATGGGATATGGATGACCCGTTTATTGTAATGTCGCGGACAAGGGGTTCATCAATAGGGGCAGCAAGGTTCGAGTCTGTCTCATTTTACAACGAGGCCAACTTCTTCAGGCTGATGAGGTTCGACGAGGTACATCCTCTATACCGAATCCGGGATTATGCGAAATCATACGGGTATGACATCTTCCCCGTTGAAGGTCTTGCGAAATGGCTGCGCATGCCTGTAGAACAGGCAACAGCCCTCTGTATTGAGTTGGCAAACAACGGTTTTCTCTTTTATGACCGCAACTTCAACGAGGTAGCTATCAAGCCAAAAGTAGACGATTATATTGCATCATTTGCCAAAAAGAAGGATTATGATGCCATCTCCATCTACAGCGAAACACGTGATGAGGAGGAGAACGCCATTTTGGATCTAAACACCTTTGACCTTGATATAAGAGGCGTCAGGGCAGTTTCCCTGAGCGACTCGCAAAATGTGGCTATAAGACCCTACGGTGGACGTCTGGTGATAGGCAAAAACAGGTCTATCTCATTTGACGGCATAGTCCAGGCCGGCCTGTTCACAATATACGGGAAACAGTTTTCATTCAGCTATGACACATTCAGCATCTTTCTTGACAGGATCGATTCCCTGAAAATCGCCGTTGAGACCGAAGAGAGGGATGCGTTTGGAAGGCCGGTGATAAAGCGTATCGATAACATGATCGAGATGGCGTCAGCACGGCTGCTTATTGATGATCCCCTCAACAAATCAGGACTGAAAAGCCTCAGGCAATACCCAATCATCAATTCCACCAAGGACTCATATATCTTTTACGATGAGATACGTGATCTCGACGGGCTGTATGAAAAGGAGAAGTTCTACTTCAGGCTTGATCCATTTACATACAACAACATAGATCACTACACCAATAAAGACATGGCCCTCCTGGGCACATTTGTCGGAGGCGGGATAATAGAACCCCTGCGACAGGTCCTCACTGTGCAACCCGACACATCCCTGGGATTCTCCATGATTATTCCGCCGGAAGGCATTCCCATATACGACGGACGGGGTATGCTGTACAACCATCTAAGCATGAGCAACTCAGGACTGATTGGCAGTGGCCGTGTTGACCATCTTACGGCTACTGCCGTGGCCGACACATTCCGTTTTTTCCCGGAATTCATGATAACCAGGGCTGACAGGTTCACAATGAAGCCTGACACGCTGCAGAGGTTTCCCGAACTTAGCTCGGAAGACGTTGATATCCAGTGGCTAACCACCCCAGATGAATGGTATGCCCAGAGCAGCGAGGGAAAGGTCTTCGATATGTTCGGGAACGGCACTACCATGGAAGGGACACTCATTCTCAAGCCTGACAGGCTGGAGGGCAGCGGTCAGACGGAGATGGCTGATTCCCGTATTACCTCTGAGACCTTCTCCTTTGGCGCCATGACAGTTGATGCCGACACATCCGACTACTACCTGAAGGCACTGCGCGGCAGCGGCTACGGCTTCGTTGCCAGCAATGCAAAAACACACGTCGATTTTGCGGAGCAGAAATCTTATTTCAGCCTTAATACCGATTCATCTTTCGTTGTTTTTCCAGGTATCGAGTATTTCTCCAGGATGACCAACTTTGAATATGACATGCAAAGTAAGGTATTGGATATGTGGCAGAGAGGAAGGGAGTCCAAGGCTCTCCTGACGGCTGACGAGCTTCTCAGGGTGCCGCCGGGGATGATGGAGAAACCGACATTCCTCTCTACCAACAACATGAAGGATACCGTGAAGTTCCAGTCGGGCTCCGCATCATATTTCCTGCAGGATGAATCACTTGAGGTGAGAGATGTCAATTATATTCCGGTAGCCGATGCGCTTGTGCAACCAGGCGGAGGCGTACTCTACATATCAAGGGGGGGCAGAATCAAGGAGACAGACAGCGCACTTGTGGCAATAAACAACAGGCATCTGATACATTCGGCAAGAATAAATATTGAGAGCAGTGCCAATTATTACGGATCGGGCAAATATGATTATACGGACGAGACTGGCGCAAGCCAGCTGATAGAGTTCTCTGAGATCAGGGTTGACACCATGGCCACAAGAGCCACGGGATATATCCCCGAATCACAGAACTTCACACTCAGTCCTGCATTCACCTTCGCCGGCGATGTGAGCCTCCGGGCTGCAGAAGAGCACCTGAGGTTCACCGGTGCTGCAGGAATTGTCACCGCCTGTAAGAATATAGGTAACCTGCCGGTGAAGTTCAGCTCTATGATAGATCCGATGAATATCCTTATTCCGGTTGACGAAAAACCGAGAGACATAGATGATAATCTGCTCTTCTCGGGAACTTTTGTCACCCTTGATTCTGCAGGAGTATACGGCACCTTCCTCTCCCCGAGGAAGTCGTGGAGTGACAATCCTCTTCTCACTGTCAGCGGGTACCTGTTCCACGACAGGGGTGCGGGGCAGTATCACATAGCCTCACTTGAGAAGCTCTCAAACCGGAGCCTTCACGGCAATATGATCTCTTTCGACAGAAACTTTTGCATCCTTAAAAGCGAGGGCACTATTGACTTCGGTGTCAACTATGACCGGGTAAGGCTCAGCAGCGCCGGCCTCGTCACCCATGATACCGACTCGTCAAAGGTAAGGGTACAGACGATGCTCGGTCTCTCCTTCCACTACAGCGCAGAGGCTCTTGAACTCATGGCCGGCGACATTCGGACCGTACCAACACTCCGTACTGTCAACCTCTCTTCTGAATTCAACAGCAAGGCAATGCGTGACCTTATCGGAGTGCAGGCTGCCAGAACACTTAATGAGGAGCTTCAGCTATTCGGGGTGGCCAGATCGCTCCCTAAGGAATATTCGTTCCAGATGCTGCTCAACGACGTTACACTGGTCTGGAATGCCTCTTCCATGTCTTTCATCTCAGAAGGAAAGATCGGGGTTGGTTTCATCGGGAACCAGCCGCTGAATGTCTATGTTGATGGTTGGGTAGAGCTGCAGAGAAAGAGATCGGGTGACCTCCTGGATATCTACCTTAAGGCAGACAACAATGTATGGTACTGGTTCTCATACTTCAGGGGAATAATGATGAGCTACTCATCCAACTCCTCATACAATGACCTTCTCAACAGTATAAAGGAGAAGGATAGAAGAGATCCAGGAGCACGGTCACGTGATGAATACCAGTACATGATCGGACTGCCTGACAGGCTGGAGAGGTTCCTCAGACGAATGGAGAGCGGGGGCAGCGGTTTTGAAGAGAATCCCTACCGGTATGATCAGTAATCGCCGCTGCGGCCACGGTTACCGAACTCAATCACCTCCATTCCAGACAGGGTATCACCTTCGACCGTAAACCGTAGGAGAGTCATGACACGGTGCATGCCCGTCTTTCCGGCAGCACCGGGATTGATACAGAGCATTTTGTGGCTTTTGTCGTAGATAACCTTGCATATATGTGAATGACCGCACACGAATATGTCGGGATTCAGTTCCCTTATGAGTTCCAGCGCGCGAGGCGCATAATGACCGGGATATCCTCCTACATGTATTAGCAGTACTTTCTTTGAGCCGGCCCTGAAAAAGAGATACTCCTGTGTCGCTCTCCTGACGTCAAACCCGTCAACGTTGCCCCAGACGGCACGAAGGGGTCTGAAGGTCTCCAGCTCTGTTATTACGTCAATGCTGCCGGCATCACCTGCATGCCAGATCTCATCGACCTCTGCAAAATGTTCATAAACAGCCGGGGCAACCCAGCCATGGGTGTCTGACATGACGCCTATCTTCATTACCGGAATTGAAATTACAACTGCTAAAATCCGTAAATTTGCGGAAAGAAGCGCAAAAATGCAGATTTTTTATTGCGGAGAAATTTCTCACGGGAGAGCCCTATTCAGCCGGGAGGAGTCACGGCACTGCATTAAAGTGCTGCGCATGAGAGGCGGAGAAGAGATCACCTTCACTGACGGACAGGGCAACCTTTACGAGGGAGTGATAAAGGAAGCCGACCCCTCTGCAATGTCCGCAACAGTCACCTCAGTGACACATGATTACGGAAGGAGGGGGTACAGGCTTCATATTGCAATCTCGCCACTTAAGAATGATGACAGGCTTGAATGGTTCATTGAAAAGGCCGTTGAAACAGGCATAGATGAAATTACCCCTCTCCTCTGTGCCAGGACCGAAAAGAGCAGGATAAGGAGGGAGAGACTGGAGGGTCTGATCCTCTCTGCCATGAAACAGTCGGTCAAAAGCTACCTGCCGCAATTGAACAATCCGGTCCGATTCTTCGACTTTATTGCCGGGCCGTATGAGGGCAAGAGGATCATTGCCTCCTGTGATCCGGCCGTTGAACGAATACCTGTAACCTCAGCCTTCAACCGGGGTGATGATGTGGTGATGATGATCGGTCCGGAGGGCGACTTCACAACGGAGGAGGTCACTGCAGCCCTTCAGGCCGGATTTAAGCCTGTGCATATAGGTCCCAGCCGGCTCAGAACAGAAACAGCAGGCGTTGTGGCCTGCTGCTCTGTCTACCTGTCCAACTTGTGACCTGTCACCCTCCCGGGATAAAGTCAAATGCTTCTTCTATTCTTTTCAGCGGCAGGTTATAGAATTCCGTGTAACGGCATCTCTCACATATAACCGCTGTATAACGCCTCCCAGGTATACTGAACACCTGGGTGAACTGGCTGTGCTGCATAATCACACCTTTTACTTCTTATTGCCTTCCCCCGCATTTCGGACAGGTATACTTAATCACTGGCGTTTCATTTTTCATCACTCTTTTCGTTTTTGTTCTCATTTTTTGTCTTCAGACGTCCGGCCTTGCGCAGTGCCTGGTCAAGAATCCATTCTATCTGACCGTTGGTGCTGCGAAACTCGTCAGAGGCCCATTTCTCTATGGCACCAAGCTTGTCCGGATCCATCCGCAAGACGAATGACTTCTTCTGCATGACTACTGATGCAGGGTGCCGGTGTTGATGATCGGATTGGGATCCTTGTCACCGCACAGCACCATCACCATAGATTCATTCGGGTTGACTACCATCAGTCCCGGAAGGATGAGTAAGGAAACTATAATCAGTACCACCCCCAGCCAGATGATCTCATGAATGAACGCAAAAACCACTGCTGTCAGAACCGGCAGTCCCAGCAAGAGGAAAAGATACCCTGATGCTGCCCTGAAAATTTTTTCTTCTTTCATAATATTTGATATTATTTTGATATCACTAATATATCATATCAAATCATAAAAGTCAAGTAAAAACGAAAAAAAAATTACATTTGGGCCATGCATGAACGTCACAGCGACCGTGAGCTCTATTTCAGGGAGCAGGCACATACCACTTCAAGGCATGTTATTCCATTCATTGAGAGCATCATGCCTATTAACGATTCGATGTCGGTGCTGGAGATAGGGTGTGGTGAAGGGGGAAACCTCCTGCCGTTTCTTGAGGCGGGATGCAGTCGTCTGACGGGTATAGACCTTTCAGAAAACAAGATTGAGAATGCCCGCAGCTTTTATTCCGCAATTCCCGGAGGAGACAGGATTGAGTTCATTGCGTCTGACATTTATGATTCAGCCCCGGCAGGCTCCTTTGATCTGGTGATGATGCGTGATGTACTTGAACATATTCACGACCAGGCACGGTTCATAGGGTTTGTAAAGAGGTTTATCAATCGCGGCGGTATCCTGTTTATTGCCTTTCCTCCATGGAACAACCCCTTCGGGGGGCACCAGCAGATGTGTGAAAGCAGGGTTCTTTCGAAGCTTCCCTGGATTCATCTCCTTCCACGCAGGATATACAGGTGGCTCCTGCGCACTGCGGGAGAGACCCCGGCCCGTATTGAAGGTCTTCTTGAGATAAAGGATACCGGCATTAATATCGGCCGGTTTGAGAGGATTGTAAAGAGAGAGGGATTCTCCATCCAGAGAAAGTCCCTCTGGCTTATAAATCCAAATTTTGAGATCAAGTTCGGCCTCCGTCCCCGCAGGCTGCCTTACCTCCTGGGTGAAATCCCCTATCTCAGAAACTTCATGGCAACCACAGGCTACTATATTATTTCAATGCCTCCTCAAGAGCCCTGATAACGGGCTGTGCCGAGATCTTTACTCCTGCGGCCTGGTTCATCCAATGCTGTGGTGTGAGGCGTCCGAGACTGTACATGCGGTCAATCTCATCAGAGAAATCCTTGCCTTTCAGGTGATCTTCAATCTGAAACTGGATTATCTGTCCGTAGGCATAGTTCTGAAGGTAAAGAGGTCCGTTGATCATGTGCGAATAGATGGCCAGCAACGGTGAGTCACTCACCCCCATTACCGGAGCAAAATATTTGTTCCAGACCTCAACTGCCGTCCTGACTGTCTGTTCCCTGAGCTCTGCGGGTGTAGCCTGCTGGTTCTCATAGAGCCACTTCCATAACTTCATCTCCACCATGCTGACCCCCATTATCTCCATCAGTGACCATGCAGCATCGAGTGTCTGGAGGCTCTCCTTCTCCGGGTTGTCCTCCTTCATGCCGAGAAGCATGAGGTCACGGTCCTGGAATAGGAATGCCGTTGCCTCTGTGAATGCTGTGTTTGGCACACCGGATAGCATGTAATAGTCAACATCATAGAGAGAGATTGTCTGTTCCACATTATGACCGAACTCGTGGACGGCAATATTGTAGCCCTTGTAGTCCATGCCCTTGTCCGAGACGCGGGTACGAAGGTGCGATACTGCTCCCTTCATCCCGGCACCCCAGGCATGGCCTGAGCCTCTGGCAGGATCAACTACTATCCTGTCAGCGATCTGTTTTGCCCTCTCGGGTGACCATCCCAGCTTTACGAGCATGGCCGGCATACCCATTTTGAAAGCGGCGGGGGTCGGATAGAGGGCTGAAGTCCTGGCAGTAAGAAGGCTCTCGGGGATTGAGCTTCTCGATTTGAATCCGTCATACCAGATGTCATAGGGCCGCAGATCGCGTCCCAGCCTTGATTCAATAACCTCACCAAGTTTCTTCAGCTGTGGTGAACTGAGATATTCATCAAAGAGAGCCTCCGTATCTTCCTGTGAAATTTCCATACCGCCGGAGAAACTTCGGAGAATGGCGGTGTTCATCCCCGGAACATAAGGGTCAATAGCCCTCTCCGAGTTGAAAATATTCAGAAGATGCGAATAACGGGTATCCGGCTCAGCATCCAGCTCAACGACAGAGCCATTCTGCACTGTCTTATTGGAATAGGGAAACCATTCATATTCAGCGCTGTTAATGACTTTCCCGGGTATCTCCTGACGGATGATGCGCTCCATGACCCTGTAAACCATCTCCTGCTTCTCTGCACCGTTTTCCTTGTCGGCATAATTCGATTTGATTTCGTCACGCAGGTTCCAGTGAGAAAGGAGTATCATATCATCGGGAAAAAGCTGCTTTCCGTCGTCCGTACGCAGCTTCCCCATATGTATATTGTATTCTGCGATATACATCTCCGCGTTACCCATTGCCACCGTTGCGGCCTGGTTCAGTTCGGCCGGCACACGTGATACAAACTGGTCACCGAGCCGTGCCATTGCCCACTCTTCGCGGCTCCATCCCGAACCAAGTTCCTCCTTTTCCGCAAGGGTATAGTATGGGAAGTTGAGGGCTATCACAAAGGCAATCCTGTTATTGTAGAAATCGGTCTGCAGATGTGAGCCCACGGAGTAGTTGCCGAACATGCGGTCTACCTTGTCAATCTCACCGACAGCCTCGTCAAGCACCTTCCTCAGATCAATCGTGATCTCGTTCATGTTACCCGAGAGCGACTCGAAGTAGTTGCTGACCTTCAAAAAGACATCCCTCCGTTTTCCCGGATCAGAGATGTAGTTGGCGGCAACAAAATCGGCAAACTCCTCAGAGGTGCCGTCCTCCGCCCTCCAGAGTGATGCGGCATGCTTCACTCCCTTTTCGAGCAGCATTTTATTAGCCCGGGGTTGTTCTTCAATTACACGATCTACAACACCTGCAATCACTGTATCACCGATGAAGCCGGATGCTGTCACTTCAACCTTTTTGTCCGCTGAGGAACAGGCAGTCAGTACCAGGGTCATAAGAACCAGTATTTTTCTCATTTTAATCTTGTTTTTGCTAAGGTAAAAAAATCGTCACACAAAAATGAAATCCTGTGCCATGGATATAACAAATGAGGCTTTCTTCCGAAAGCCTCATCATATATCAGCCGGATTACCGGCTATGGACTCAGGATCTATTTCCCGGACTTCCGGGCTTTTTTGCGTCTGATCTTTTCAAACAAGTCTGCAACAACATCATCAGAGGGCTGATCCTCCATGTCGGGAAGCAAAACGCTCAGGGCCGAATCAATACCAAAGGCATCAGCTATCAGGTCTGAAGGTGTATTGGTAACCTCGAAATAAGAAAGCAAGAGGGTAGAATTCTTATCCATAGGCGTTTTTGTTCTCATAAAAGAGAAACGCCACGCATAATCAAAAATTGTATCAGCTAAGTGAAAGGGTGATATTTTTTTCCACCATTATTTTACGCATGTTGATAAGTGCATAACGCATCCTGCCAAGGGCAGTATTGATACTGACACCTGTCATGTCGGCAATCTCCTTGAAGCTCATTCCGGCATAATGCCTCATGATTACCACCTCACGCTGGTCTTCCGGCAGTCCGTTTATCAGGCTCCTCACGTCACGCATCACCTGCCTGCGCACAATGACATCCTCAACATTGTCATCCGACAGTTTCCTTGAGTTGAGCAGGTCTGCCTCGTAGTCATCGTTAAGGACTATACCCATCTGTTTCTCGTGTCTGAAGTGGTCAATGATCAGGTTATGAGCTATACGCATCACCCACGAAATAAACCTTCCGTCATCCTGGTACCGGCCGGCGCGGATTGACTGTACCACCTTCAGGAAAGTGTCCTGGAAGACGTCGTCGGCCAGATCGCGGTTGCGAATGTAAAGGCTGATATAAGAATAGACTTTGCTTTTGTGGCGCAGGATAAGCAGCTCTATGCTTCTTTCATTACCGTCTACGTAGCTCTTAATAAGCTCATAATCGGTCATTTTACTCTTCATAACTAACTCTTTTGGTTCACGAGTACAGTTATACGATAGGCGGCCCTCCTTTGTTTCGTTTGTGTTTTTTTCTGTTGGGTTATACGGATTGTATTACCCTATTGTTTCATTAGATGATTAAACTATTATTTCATTGGTCTAATGGAATTTACATGAAACAAGATAATCATTCCCCTGTGTGTCTGCTCATGTAAGTTTCATTCGTAAATCTATAATACTGACTGCAATGGTTGAATGTAACCTGCATGAAAAATAACGGAAAATTCCTTATGTAAGATCTTCTTCATGCAAGTTGCGCTTATACTCAAGGCAAAGAAAACAAAATTTAATCAATACAAAATCATTAATTTTGGCTTTTTCGCAAACGGAGATCGCATGAAGGGTAATATTGAAATCAAGGGAGCAAGAGTACATAACCTAAAGAATATAACCCTGACAATTCCCCGTGACAGCCTCATAGTCATAACCGGAGTATCAGGGTCCGGAAAGTCTTCACTTGCATTTGACACCATATATGCCGAAGGTCAGAGGAGATATGTGGAGAGTCTCTCCTCCTACGCGAGGCAGTTTCTCGGGCGCATGAACAAGCCCGATGTAGATTTCATCAACGGCATACCTCCGGCCATAGCCATCGAGCAGAAGGTCAACACCCGCAATCCCAGGTCAACGGTCGGCACCAGCACCGAGATCTACGATTACCTGCGGCTGCTCTGGGCCCGTGTCGGACATACCATCTCTCCCATCTCCGGCAGGGAAGTAAGAAAACATACCGTTGATGACGTGGTTAATTACCTTGCCGCGTTGCCTGAAGGAAGCCGCATTCTGCTGACAGCCCCAGTGGATGTACCGGAAGATGTTGATCCGTCAGAGTTTATCAGCTTCCTGTTGAAACAGGGTTATAACCGCATAAGTACCGAAAAGGGTCTTGTGAGGCTCGATGATGAGGGTGCTGCAGACCTGATTGGCAAGATGCCACGGCTTGACCTTATAATAGACAGGTTCCCGACAGGACACAGCCCTGAAGAGCTGAGCCGTGCCGCCGACTCAGTGCAGACAGCATTTCTCACCGGAAGGGGGCATATCACCCTTACCGTGACTGATGAAGAGACAACACAGAGTGTTAGTTTCTCTGATAAATTCGAGGAAGATGGTATCACCTTTGAAGAGCCGACCGAACACCTCTTCAGCTTTAATTCACCCATTGGCGCCTGCCCCGAATGTGAGGGATACGGTAAGGTAATAGGTATCGATGAAAACCTTGTCATACCCGATGAAAACCTCTCGGTATATGATGACGCCATCGCCTGCTGGAGGGGAGAGACGATGAAGCAATGGAAGGAGAGGCTCATATACAATGCTGACAAGTTTGACTTCCCCATTCATAAACCCTGGCACAGGCTCACTCCCGAACAGAAGGCCCTGGTATGGAGCGGTAACAGGTATTTCTTCGGACTGAACCAGTTTTTCCAGCATCTCGAGGAGAAGAAATACAAGATACAGTACAGGGTCATGCTCAGCCGCTACAGGGGCAAGCGCACATGTCCCTCCTGCGATGGCAACAGGCTCCGCAAGGAGGCCGGTTGGGTGAAGGTAGGCGGCAGGTCCATTACGGAGATAGCCGCCATGCCGGTGAGTGAAGCTCATGAGTTCTTTGAACACCTGACCCTCAACGGTGAGGAGAGAGAGATAGCAGGGCGGCTTCTTAAGGAGATACAGCAGCGACTGGGATTTCTCGTGAATGTGGGGCTAAGCTACCTGACCCTTCACAGGCTCTCCAACACGCTATCAGGAGGAGAGTCGCAGCGCATCAACCTCGCCACCTCACTGGGCAGCAGCCTGGTGGGATCACTCTATATTCTTGATGAGCCCAGCATCGGACTCCATCCCCGCGATACCAACCTTCTGGTGAACGTGCTTGAGGAACTGCGTGATCTTGGCAACACGGTTATTGTGGTAGAGCACGAGGAAGAGATCATCAGGGCCGCAGACCAGATAATAGATATGGGGCCGGCTGCCGGGACACATGGCGGAGAGGTGATCTACCAGGGAAGCGCACAGTTCCCGAAGAAGAACAGTTCCCTTACCGCGGCATACATGACCGGTATGATGCGTATTGAGGAGCCGGCAGTGCGGCGCAGATGGCACAGCTACATAGCTGTAAAAGGTGCACGTGAGAATAACCTTAAGGATATTGATGTCAGATTCCCGCTCCATACCATTACTGCCGTGACGGGAGTCAGCGGTTCAGGCAAGAGCACGCTGGTACATGATATCCTCTTCAATGCACTCTCTTTGAAACTGGGTAACAACGGCCTGAAGCCGGGCCGCTTCACTGCAATGGAGGGAGACATGGCCGGCATCACGGCCGTGGAACTGATAGACCAGAACCCGATAGGCAAGTCAAGCCGCTCCAACCCCGTCACCTACCTTAAGGCCTTTGATGAAATCCGCAAGCTCTTCGCAGATCAGCAGGCCGCAGTACAATCGGGATTCAAGCCTGCCCACTTCTCATTCAATGTTGAAGGCGGACGGTGCGAGGAGTGCCAGGGCGAGGGCGTCATAAGAGTCGAGATGCAGTTTATGGCCGACGTGGAGCTGACATGTGAGACATGCAAGGGAATGCGCTTCAAGCGTGATATCCTGGATGTACGGTTCCGCGGCAGAAACATTTACGACGTGCTGGAAATGACCATTGACGAAGCGATAGAGTTCTTCGGCGAATGTAAGGATAAGAGCTGCAAGAAGATAGCTGACAAGCTGAAACCGCTGGCAGATGTGGGCCTTGGGTATGTCAGGCTGGGGCAGTCGTCATCAACCCTCTCCGGCGGCGAGAGCCAGCGCGTCAAGCTGGCATACTACCTGAGCCAGGAGAAGAGCAGCGAGAAAATGCTCTTCGTCTTCGACGAGCCCACCACCGGACTCCACTTTCACGATATCGGGAAGCTGATGAAATCACTCAACGCCCTCGTCGATCACGGTCACTCGGTAATACTCATTGAACACAACGTGGAGGTTATCAAGTGCGCCGACTGGGTCATTGATCTCGGTCCTGAAGGAGGTGAAAAAGGAGGATATGTGGTATTTGAGGGAACCCCGGAGCAGCTTGCAGCATGCGAATCTTCACATACGGGAAAATATCTGAGAGCAAAGGTTTCCTCCTTCGGGAAGGCTGCAGGGAATTGAAAGAGATACTGATACAATCCATTTAATCAAACAGGCGGCTTTGATCTGTTCCGGTTACTCTGTGACTCTCAATATACTGTTCACTACCCGGATAAGAAACAATGTGTGATGGAGTTTAAAGCTACATATTAATTACAGTGAATTCTCAATCATCTATCCTCCCCGTATATTCCCTGCTCCGACTTTCCGCTAAAAGCGCCGGATACTCCCAGCGGCACATCCGGCAGTGGTGGGCCAGGCAGATAGAAAGGCTTCGAACTGTTTCTGTGAATAAATTCAATGGCTCTCTTCGTAAACTGAAGTGTAAATTGGAAATGATCAGGGTTTGTGGCAATAACCTGTTCATTTTCAATCAACGGCAGGGGCGGGTAATAATCCCTTGTGTGAGTGTGCCAGGGCCACATGTCATGGAAAGGTCTCCGTAACCCATGTCATCAGGGTAGATCAGGATGACATTTACCGGCCTCTCATTACCCGTCGCAGCAAGTATGACACCCATGTGAGCGAGGCCGGGCACAGCGAACAGCAGTACCATTAGTCTTTTCATTTACAGTAAATTATCCAATGTCAGATCATTGTTTTAACCAACGGTTTCTGTTTCGTCCCATTAGTTTTTCAATCTCATCAATCTCCTTCGGAATCTTCTGTGACAACACAACATGCCCGGTTTCAGTGATCAGGACATCATCCTCGATCCTGACTCCGATGTTTTTGTATTTCTCATATACAGGCAGAACGCGGTCAATAAACTCTCCAGTCTCTGCCTCACTGACCCTGCCGCTGAATATCTCGGAAAGCTGCGACAAACCGTCTTCCCGCAGGTAGATGCCGGGCTCGACAGTCAGCACCATCCCTTTCTCCAGGGGTCTTCCTATTGCCGTATCTACAGCCATATACTCCCTGATAAACGCGCCGGGGAAGCCGTAGTTTCCGGCGTCATGGACATTAAGTCCCAGGTAATGGTTGATCTGGTAAATCGTGTAGAACTCCTTCTGCCATACGGATGCTGTGTCTGTCAGCAATCCCAGGTCAAAGAGGCCTCTGGCAATAACCGCGGTGGCTTTCGCATGCCCTCCGTAGAGTGGTCTGCCGGGCTGAAGCTCGTCGATGGCTGCCTTCTGTGCTTTAAGAACCAGTTCGTAGATTTCTCTCTGTTCCTTTGTAAAATGGCCGTTCACCGGGATTGTCCTCGATATGTCGGCAGCATAATAGCCATATTCTGCTCCTATATCCATCAGAAGGAGGTCGCCGTCCTCCATTTTTCTGTTGTTTTCTGAGTAATGGAGTGTAACGGTATTGGGACCCGAGCCGGTGATGGATGAAAATGCAGGTCTGGCAGCTCCGTTCCGGTGGAATGTATATTCAACCATCGCTTCGATCTCAAACTCATACATTCCGGGCCGGCATATGCGGCAGGCATTCACGAAGGCATCGCCGGTGATGTCAATGGCCTTCTTCATCCTCGATATCTCTGAATCATCCTTGAAGACCCGCATCTCTTCGAGCAGCGGTGTCATATCCCTGATGATTGTCTCAGGCTTGCGTTGCTTTCCGGCTTCCGTCAAAATAATACTCCTGAGCATCCTGTCCCTGAAATCGATATAGAGAGGTGTGCCCTTGCCAAGATACTCCCCGATCAGGCCCTGCAACTCAGAATACGCAACGATAGTATCAAATCCGTATGAATCCATTATCTCTTCATCCGGCTGTGCACCTCCGTTATAAATGATGTCTCGCCTTGACCTCTCACGCAGGAAAAGAGAATATGAGCCGGGCGAACCCTTTTCCATGACAACAATACTCATAGGCTGGTCAAAACCTGTCAGATAGTAAAAGTTGTCGTTCACACGGTACTCGCAGTGGTCTCCTGAAGGAAAACTGCCCGAACTGATAATGACGACACCTTCTTCAATCCGGCCCGTAAGCCTGCTTCTCCTCTCTGAAAATACCTTCATCAGGTCGTCGGTCATTTCGAGATCACTGATGTCCGGAGTTGCCGGGTTCTCCTTTTCAGCTCCTGAGCGACCGTTGCATCCGGAGAGTATCATAAGATTCAACACAAGAATAATCAAGCTCTCAATTGGACCGGGTTTTGCGGATTGAATTTTCATTTTAATGAATGTCTACTGTTAAATATTTTTTCTTACATCTTTGAGACCAAATTAGGCATTTATGACGACTATTCTGTCGCCGTTTTCGCTAAAAATCCTGTCAGGATTCGAACCGCAGTTTCAGTCCCTGGTTTCGACATGGATCAACCTGATGATTGCAGTTGTACTGGTCTGTTTCCTTGTGAGTGAGATTACAAGAAACTACAGCCAGGTTGACAAGCTCCGGAGCCTGATGCCGCCGGCATATGCATGGATTACGGTTATGGCCTATCCGTCACCCAGGCTATTTCTGATGGCCTCTCTGGTGACAGTCTGGGGTATAAGGCTTAGTTTCAATTTTTACCGTAAAGGAGGTTACAGCATAATCCCCTGGCAGGGAGAGGAGGATTACCGCTGGAAGATACTGAAAGACACCAGCGCCCTCAGAGGAAGGTTCAGGTTCGGACTCTTCAATCTTCTCTTTATATCATTCTATCAGAACCTGCTCATCCTTCTCTTCTCCACCCCCCTGCTGATGGCGGCACTTTACCAGGGTGTACCGATGGGTGTTACTGACCTGGTTGCCTCAACGCTTATGCTTCTGTTCATAGTTACCGAAACCATAGCAGACAACCAGCAGTACAGTTTCCAGACTGTGAAACGCAGCCCGGCGGAAAAGGAAAATGAGAAACGGTACGGTGAATCACTCAACAAGGGCTTTCTTACGGAAGGGCTGTGGAAGTATGTCCGACATCCCAACTTTGCCTCCGAGCAGGCAATTTGGATAAGCTTCTATCTCTTCAGCGTGGCCGCCTCGGGCAGATGGATCAACATCACCCTGTCTGGTCCGGTGCTGCTGGTGATTCTCTTTATCGGGAGCTCAATAATGACGGAAAATATAAGCAGCAGCAAATACCCGGATTACACCATATACCAGAAAGAGGTACCCAAATTCATTCCCCGGATCATCAGGCGGAAGTAAGGTCTGGTTTGAAATACCTCGTCTTCATCCTGAGCGCTACGTTGACCAGAGCGATCATCACCGGCACTTCAATCAGCGGCCCGATCACTGCAGCAAAAGCTTCGCCTGAATTGATGCCAAACACAGCAATGGCAACCGCTATCGCCAGTTCAAAGTTGTTGCTGGCGGCAGTAAAAGAGAGGGTCGCGGTCTGTTCATAATTTGCCCCCGCCCTCCGGCTGATGAAGAATGAGACAAAAAACATCACAACAAAATAAATCACCAGCGGAATGGCTATCCTCACAACATCAAGTGGTATCTTGACTATATACTCACCTTTTAGCGAGAACATTACAAAAATGGTAAAGAGCAATGCGATCAGTGTGAGAGGACTGATCTTCGGTATGAACTTCGTGTGATACCACTCCTTACTTTTTACGCGTATTAAAATGAACCTTGTCAGGAAACCTGCAATGAAGGGTATCCCGAGGTAAATAAATACACTCTCGGCAATTTGCGCTATGGTGATCTGTTCAACCGCATCATTCACCGGCAGTCCGAACCAGCCCGGAAGGACAGCAATAAAGAAATAGGCATAGACAGAGAAGAAGAGCACCTGGAAAATCGAGTTAAATGCCACCAGGCCGGCGGAGTACTGGGTATCGCCCTTTGCCAGGTCGTTCCAGACAATCACCATGGCTATGCACCTCGCCAGACCAATGAGTATAAGGCCATACATATAGTCAATGTTGAACCTGAGGAACAGGATGGCCAGAAAGAACATGAGAACGGGCCCTATTATCCAGTTCTGTACAAGTGACAGCCCGAGCACGCGGGTGTTCCTGAATACATCCGGCAACTCCTCGTACTTTACCTTAGCCAGAGGCGGGTACATCATAACTATCAGGCCTATCGCAATCGGGATATTGGTCGTTCCGCTGGAGAGACTGTTCCAGAAAACGGCTATCTCCGGGCTGATCCAGCCGATGACAACACCGGCAAGCATTGCAAGGATAATCCACAGTGTGAGATACCGGTCAAGCAGTTTGAGACGCTTCCTTGAAGGCATAATCAGGATTTGCGATTTGCGATTTGCGATTTGCGAATTTTGTTTCGGTCAATTTATTTCAGGCACTGTTATTATGTATCAGTTTTCCGGCTTTTTGGCTGCAGAACTATTCATTATTCAGGGTTTGATGGCTGATACAGTTATGCTAAATACACCATTGCCTTCTTTATCTTCTGCCTGATCAAGAACATTGTCCGGCAACTCAATTTTCTTTTGCTTGTGAATGGTGATATCTGAAAAGCCGCTGTGCCGGATGAATCCAAGATACTCTTCCATGGCAGAGGCACCGGAAACGCAGCCGGCATATAGCTCTACGTCAGAGCGTGCCTTTTCTGAAAGGATACCCTTTACCACCACATCTGAGATGCAGAAATGGCCACTGCTTTTCAGTACCCTGAAGATCTCGCTGAACGCTTTTTCCTTGTCAGGCACGAGATTCAGCACACAGTTTGAAAGGACAACATCATACCTGTTGTCCTCAAGGGGCATCTCTTCTATGTCACCCCTGATGAATTCAACATTGTTGTAGCCCAGTTTCTTCCTGTTATCTTCAGCTTTCCGGAGCATTGATTCAGTAAAATCGAGTCCGGTCACATGACCTGCATCACCGGTCAAAGACCTGGCAACAAAGCAGTCGTTTCCGGCACCGCAACCGAGATCAAGAACATGGTCACCCGGACGGATATTCGCATAATCAACCGGCACACCGCAGCCGAGGCTCAGGTCAGCATCAGGCACATACCCGTCAAGATGATCATAACTTTCATTAAAGGTATTGATACCCTCTGATGAGCAACAACCGGGCTTGCAGCAGCAGGAGCCGGATGCGAACTTGTCAGAGGATGCTATTTTTCCGTACTTCTCCTGTACGATAAGTTTCAGTTCTGAGGGATTCATGATTGTTCCTTAATGTTATGGTTGTAAAACTCCAGAAATGTCTCGCGAATCAGGTCGCGAATCCTTATGTACTCTCCGTGAATGAACTCAGGCGTGCCTGTGGCATTTGAGGGATCCTCGAACCCAAGATGGAGCCGCTGCTTCACTCTGCCGAAAAACGCCGGACATGTCTCATTGGCGTCATCACAGACTGTGATAACATAATCCCACTCCTCATCCAGGTATTCATCAACATTGTGAGGTGTATGGTGGCTTATATCAATCCCCAAATCAGCCATGACCTCCACGGCTTTGGGATTGATATGTGGAGCAGGCTCAGTACCGCCTGACCTCACATAAAGCGTTTCGTCAAACGACTGCAGGAAGCCGTGAGCCATCTGGCTGCGGCAGCTGTTTCCCGTGCAAAGAATAAGTATTTTCATATTTTTCACTTTTGCCTGTTTCCTATTGCCTTATGTGACTGCCGACTGTGGACTGCAGACTGACGACTCCGGTATTGCCTTCACTGCAATCCGGTTCCCTCGCTAAATTGACCCACCGGGTCATTTTCATACGCCTGGCCCTCTACTGCCTCATTACCCCTTATTCCTTGGCCTCAACTGGCAAACGCACGATCCGCTCAGTTGCTCAGTGATGTCTATTTTCAGCGGTAAACCGTCCTGCTCCCACGCCACTATCCCTCCGGCAAGATTAGCAATATTCGCAAATCCCTTTGCCAGGAGAAACTCCATGACCTCGTGGCTTCTCAATCCAACTGAGTCGGCAATGATAAGCGGCTGTTCGCGCGACAGATCAACATAATCCTTTTCGATTCTGCTCTTAGGTAAATGGAGCAATCGGGGAACATCAAAATTCTTGTAGCCTGTCAGCCTCTCTTCCCTGACATCCAAAATCACTGCACCGCCCTCGGTGGCTTCGGCATAAGCTTCACGCGGAGTGAGATTCAGGAACCCGCCGCTGCAGAATCCCCTGTTATGATACAATTCAGACATAGCCCCTTACTAAGGATATTAGTTTTGTACCGGACTGTTTCTTGCAGTTTCAGCATTCAAATATAATCATTTCGTTAATTTACGAAATAGAACATGATAATTTTTCATAATTACAACAATCCGGGATACATAAAAATTTCAAGCTATGAAGCCCGGATGAACATCACAGTTACCAGTGCCAAAGCGGATCAATGTCAGAAGTTCTTTTTGAAGTCGTCCATCTTGTCCGCCATATAGATGATAGTGATGAATATGACAGCTGCAACAGCGGCAATTATCCAGTTACTTGTACTCCAGGTTCACCGCTTGCTGGTTCAGTATCTGCCGGCCTAAACCAGCCAGATGTTCCTGTAACCTCACTTTTTTATTGACCTGATAATCAGCAAATCAGTTCTTTATTTCAAGCTTGTAACCGAGTGTAGGGATCGTAACAATCCGCACCGAGGGATCACCTTTAAGATAGCCCCGCAATTTGGATATAAATACGTCAAGACTTCGGCCTGTATAGTAATCAGCTTCGCCCCATACATCAATCATTATCTCTTCACGGGTAACAATATTATTAACGGAAGTGGCAAGTTTACCGAGTATTCTGCTCTCCTTTATGGTCATTCTCTGTGAATTGCCGCCTTGCATCAGACTGAGATTCCCGGGATCAAACGAAAACCGGCCGATATTGATGATCTCAGCTTCATCAGGTGACTCAGTTACGGACCTGTTCGTTCTTCCTAGCACGGCCCTGATCCTGTAGAGTAGCTCTTCCTCGTCGAATGGCTTGGTTATGTAGTCATCCACCCCGAGGCGAAACCCGGTGATCTTGTCTTCCTTGAGAGAGCGTGCAGAGATAATTATCACCGGAATCCTGCTGTCAAGCTCCTTAATCCTGGCCGTCAGCGTAAATCCATCCATGCCGGGAAGCATAATATCAATCAGGCAGAAGTCAGCCCCGACTCTTGTGAATCCCTGCAGCGCTGACTGACCATCGCGGTACAGTTTAACCTCAAACCCGTTTGACTCAAGGAAATCGACCAGCAAAAAACCCAGGTTGAGATCATCCTCAACAAGCAGTATTCTTGTATGTTTATAATTTTCCGTCATTTTTGGCAGCCAGAGGAAGTTCGAGGGTCACCGTCAGGCCTCCCTCCTTCCTGTTCACGATTCTGATGTTGCCTCTCATTCCTGAAATTATACCCCGAACCTGATATAGTCCCAGGCCAAAGCCGTCAACACTGTGTATATTTCCTTCAGGTACACGAAAATACTTCTCAAATACTTTTTCCCTGTATTCCTTTGTTATGCCTGGACCGTTGTCCTCAATTACAATGTGAAGCTTCTGGTCCCCTGAGGTCAGCCTGATTAATATTTCAGGTCGCTGACCTGAATACTTGACTGCATTGTCAATCAGGTTCCCGAGGGCAATATGAAACAGGTCAGTATTGCCTGTAACCGTGAACCTGTCTCCTGCTCTCTCAATAGCTATCTTCCCTCCCTTCTGTTCAACCTGCACTCTGAACGTTTCTGCAATATCTTCCACAGCCGCGCCGGCATCTATCTCCTCCGCGGGCAACGATCTGTCAATGTCGGCAAAATCGGTTTTAAGCAACTTCTCAACTTTCTCATTCAGTTTGCTCTGCTCGGTTTTGATTACATTGGTGTAAAACGACAGTTTTTCATCGTTTTCCACTTTCTCGCTTTTAGAAAGCATGCTGTTTGCGAGAGATATGTTGGTCAGCGGGGTTTTAAACTCATGAGTAACATTATTTACGAAATCCACAATGCTCTCCGACAAGAACCTCTCCCGCCTGTAATAGTTATATATTATTATGAATGAAATGGATATTAAAAACAGAAGCAACATTGAAAAGATAAAGATATCACCCATCTGGGCAAGAATGAAATCACGTTTCTCGGGAAATCTCAAACTGAGTTTATATCCTGATTTTTCAAGCATCTCTTCCAGGCCATTGCTGAGATAAGTGTTCTTCGTCCGGGTTATTTTTGCAGCCTGATCTGCTCCTACAATATCAAATTCAAAATCAAGTCCTATACCGTAGAAATTAAGGTCCTGCCTTATCATTGACTGAATGTCGGCCCACTCTTCCCTGGTTTTCATTACCAGCATGCAGGACTCGTACCGTCCCTCTCTCAGACAATTGTTTACCTCACTGCAAATTTCCTCGTTTCTCGTAAGATTCTCCACGATTCTGTTCATGGCCATTTCAACGCTGTGGCTAAACTGGGCCTCCTGCACACGTGCTGCCTTCAGAATCCAGGAGAACTGGATGCCGGTAAGAGCTAACAGAGCTCCGAAGGCCATTATCAGAATTGTGAGCTGTATTCCTGATTTTTTCATCAGTTCAAAAATACAGAGTTTTAATAATGTGTGTCAAGATTTAACATCGATATAACACGATTTAACAACGGTATAACCTGTTTAAAAAACTGTCTGGTTAATTTTGACACAAACAAAAACTCTTATGGTTATGAAAAAGGTCATCCTTGGAATTTCAGCTCTTGTTATTCTGTCATTTGTTATGATAACAGCGGTCAATGCGCAGAATGATCAGAAGAAGGAAAAGAAGGCTAAGACAGAAGCCGTTAAAGACTGTTCAAAATGTCCCTCGGCTGCCACCTGCGGCATAGCGGCCGGAGAGGCTCCGGTACCCGGTTCACAGGCAAACCATGCAGCTGCCAGCTGTGATCCCGCAAAATGTGATCCCGCAAAATGCAAGGATGGAAAATGCGATCCTGCCTGCAAAGCCAACTGCACGAAAGCCGGTCCTGATGCTGGGTGCACACCGGCAAAATGCCCTGCCGGCGCTGGGAAAAAATAAGCTTCAGAGCCCATCCCGGCAGTATACCATTCGCATTACAACCAGGTCACGCCATCTTCGCTAACAGATCGTGACCTGGTTGTTTTCTTCAAGCACTTCCCTTACAGGTTTCTTGAGCCTGACGCAGTTTGTGCATCCGGAGTCTGGTACTTTTATATCAAGCATAGTAAATCATTTTAGAAGATTGATCCATATATAAGTCCTGATATTGTTGCCATGACAACCACAAGGCTGACATATACTGCAGTCTTTTGATTTCCAATAATACCTCGTATAACCAGCATATTGGGCAGCGAGAGCGAAGGTCCTGCCAGCAGAAGAGCCAGGGCTGGACCTTTACCCATTCCTGAGGCTATCAGCCCCTGCAGAATAGGTACCTCAGTCAATGTGGCAAAATACATGAACGCCCCCACTATAGAAGCAAAGAAATTTGAGAACACGGAGTTGCCACCTACCAGCTTTGCGATCCATTCACTGGGGATGATGCCGGGAATAGACTGACCGTCATGAGTTGAACCAAGCAGAAAACCGGCAATCACGACCCCGATTCCAAGAAGAGGAAGAATCTGCTTGGCGAATCCCCAGGTTGAGAGGGTCCATTCCCGGTTCTCATCGTCCTGCTTATCAAGAAGTGTAATTACGCTGAGCGCGGCTATTCCGACAATCATCGGGACCAGTGGCCGGAGCTTGTCACTTTCAATCAGTGAATTCGACAAGAATACCGATATCACAGTCACAACTGCGGCGGCCAATACCCACTGCCATTTAATTTTAAGGATCTTAATTAGTGACCCTGCAAGCACCAGGCTGAAAAATCCCGTTATGTACCATTTGTATGAATAGATATAGTACCAGGCACTTGATGTATCATTTGCAGCCGGGCTACCCCAGTTGGCAAAAACAAGTATCAGCACCAGTGTAAAGAAATGAGTCATCGTCTGCCACATAGGCCTCTTTTCCTTCTCAACCATAACGTTCATCTGGTCTACTCTCTTCTGCTGCTCTTCCTTACGGTAAAAAAGTGACATTAAAAGCCCTATCACAACACTGAAAACCACCGCGCCAATGATCCGGGCAACGCCCATCTCAAAGCCCAATATTCGGGCTGTCAGAATGATTGCCAGTATATTGATTGCCGGACCCGAATAGAGGAAAGCAATTGCCGGGCCGAGGCCTGCGCCTCGCTTATGAATGCTTGAGAAGAGCGGCAGGATGGTGCAGGAGCAAACCGCCAGAATGGTGCCCGAGACGGCAGCAACGGAGTATGCCAGCCATTTCTTTGCGTTGGCACCGAAATATTTTATCACCGACCCCTGGCTGACAAAGACCGATATAACACCGGCAATAAAAAATGCCGGCAGAAGACAAAGGATCACGTGCTCCCTGGCATACCACTTTACCAGATCAAAAGTCGCCGCAATCGCAGTGTTGAAACGGACGCTTTCAATCGGCATGAAAAACGCGAACACAAATACCACAATGATCCACAGAAGGATCTTCAGCTCTTTCTTCAGTTCCATTTTTATTTAATGATTATCATTTCGCAAAAACCCGAAATGCACAAATAATTTTTTTTAAATCAAGGCAATTATAATATAATAGATCCCCACTCCGATGAAGAGTACTGCCACCACCCTCCTGAACCATATCTCAAAGGTTTTGATCCGGCTGTACATTTTGCCGACACTGCTTACCGCATAAGCCAATAACCATGCAAAGATAATTACAGGAATTCCGGTGGCCAGGGCAAAAATCAGGGGCAGATAGAGTCCGCCAGCACTGGCCACGGTAATTGGTATCAGCATTACGAAGTACAAAACTCCGCTGTACGGGCAGAAGGCCATTGCAAACAGAATTCCAAGCAACAGCGTATTCAGATAACTCTTTCTGCCCCTCTCTCCAATCTTCTCAGTGATCGAGCTCATGCCGCCCGGAAGCTTGAATTTGATTATGTCGAGCATAAAGAGTCCTATCAGAATTAAAATCGGTCCCAGCAGTTTTTCTCCCCATTTCTGGAACCAGCCGGAAATATCCATCTGGCTGGCGCCAAAGAAAATGATCAGTGCAATGCCTACATATGTAATTGCCCTTCCGAGAGTATAAACAAGTCCATTGAGAAATACCCTTCTCCTGTCAGTGAGATCACGGCTGATAAAGCCTATTGCCGAAATATTCGTTGCCAGAGGGCATGGGCTGATGGCAGTCATCAGCCCCAGAATAGCTGCTGTTAAAAAGGTATACTGAGAGTTCTCAAGTATCTTCTGAAGAAGCTCCATCAGTTATCTGTCAACGCCTTAAGCAACGGATCAACCGTCTTCCTGATCTCTTCCTTAAGTTTCTCCGGGCTGTTGCGCACATTCATGAAACCTTCGCTTGTAAGGTCAATCACGGTATCGCCGCTGACAACCAGCAAACACTGACCCGTGGCATTGACGCGTTTGGCGTCAGCTTCAGATGACTTATCTTCAATGTTAAGCGTCCTGAAAACAACAGTTCCTTTCTCTGTCTCAACAGGGTATAATTCCTTAACGGCATCCCTGGCAACATTCTCAACGGCCTGGCAGGTTACGCAGCGACGGGTCAGGTGAAAATAGATTACCTCCACCTTATCCTTTGAAAATCCATCAGCTTCTTCTGCCACAGAGGGATTTCCTTCACTGAAAGCAAAAATCGCAATGGCTGCCGCAGCTATCGCAACAACAGCCAGAACCGGTAACAGCTTCTTCATATCCGTACAGTTTTATTTGGTAAACAGTCGTTTTAATTCCTCTGCCGACGGGACCCGTCCCTTCAGAACAACCTTTTCATCGACTACAAGCGCCGGAGTTGTCATCACACCGTAGTTCATAATGTCCACGATATCCTCTACCTTGGTGACCGTGGCATCTATACCGTTCTGCTCAACAACCTCACGGGTCAGTTTCTCCAGGGTTTTGCATTTGGGGCACCCTGGCCCCAGGATTTTAATTTCCATATCTTTTATTCTCCCTTCATTTCGTAAAACGTCGAAATACTATATTAAATTTTTTATCGCTTGAAAAATTTATTCAGTAACAATTTTGCCTCGTCCCAATTCTCTCGATTGATGCAGTATTTAATATAGGGAGGATTGATCTCTCCCTGTATCAGCCCCGCCTTCTTTAGCTCCTTAAGATGTTCTGACAGGGTTGAGCGGGCTATGGGCAGTTCCTCCGCCATATCTCCGCTGTAACAGCATTTGTCGAGATTGTTTGCCAGAAAATCCATTACGAATACCCGCACCGGGTGAGAGAGGGCCTTGGCATACCTCGCCAGCTTCTCCTGATCATCTGAATAATATTTTTTCCTGGCCGGCTTTGCTTCCATTTCATTTCATTTCGGGAAACGACGAAACAAAAATAGTGATTTTTTCATGCAAAGATTATCAGGGCGCAATTTTATTATCCGGGCTGTATGAAGCATCAAAACCCGGTAAATGTTGCACAGCATTCTACATTGCAAATTCTGCGCGGGATGTCACATTTATACAATAGAATTTACCTCGAGCCTGATGGAGAAGATCAGGAGCAACCCGGAAGCCCTCCCCCTGAACTCAGTTGTGCCGGCATGCATTCATTATCCCTTTCTCACTGAGACGTTCAGGAAGGAGTTTGAGCGCCTGGGAAACTACCAGGAAAACGGTGAATATATTTACCGCTCCCTAATAGCGGAGGACCAGATCCAGGTCAACCCGGCCCCGGTTGTCGCAGTGCTGCTTTATGCTCACCTGGCCGACAAAAACCTGCTGAACAACACCGGATTGAGTGCAAGCGAATTCCATGTAAGTGTTCCTAACGTTCTTAACAGGAAGGTGGAGCTGCGTGACGACGGTTCATTTACTTCTGATTACAAGTACGGCCGCAAGGCAGATGATCTGCAGGAATATGTCAGGGCGGCACCCTTCAGCCGCACTTCCATCCCTGCTGAAATCCTCAGCCGGCTGTCGCAATAGATCCCGGAAGTCTATCACATGATGGCGTCATTCAACCAGGAAAATGTCATGACTGAATATCCGGGATTGAACTGGCGTATTGTATCGCAATAAGATTTACATTTACCGCATAAATATTTGCAGCATGAAAAAACTGTTTCTTTGCCTGGCGATTTTCTCGCTGTTTATCTCTCTCTCCGCACAGAACTTCTTCCGTGCAGAGTTCAGCAGGGAAAAAGATTATGTCATCCTGGTCAACCCAACTGTCGGTAACATAGAAGTTGTGGATTTCCTTCTGAAAAACGGATTGCTTGACATTGACACCGACAGGGTGGGTTTCGTTGGCGTCTATCACACAAGCCAGAAGTATGATTTTTCCAGGTCGGCTGACCATATCAACACCGGCGGTTTAAAGAACTTTCACCTCCATGAGGTAAGGGGACCGCTTACCGAAGATCTTCTTTACCGTGAGAACCCCTGTAGTGACGACCTCCGTCTGATTTTCAAAAACTCCATCGGAGTCTTTTTCTTTGGAGGGGAGGACATTCCTCCGTCAGTCTACGGTGAGGAAAACTGGTATTCCGAGACAAGCGATCCGGGAAGACATTTTTTTGAAGTAACTTTTCTGTTTCATCTTTTGGGAAGCACACTTAATACAACCTTTACACCGTTGCTCGAGGAAAAGCCTGACTACCTGGTAACAGGGTTCTGCCTGGGGATGCAGACAATGAACGTAGCTGCCGGTGGCACCCTGTATCAGGATATCCCGGCACAGATATACGGAAGCTACAGGCCGGAGACGCATGTCCTGATCGATCGTGCCAACCAGCATCGCAACAATTGGCAGAAAGTGAAGGAAGGGCCAGGCTATATGAGCAGCAGTCTTCATCCGGTAAGGTTCACTGAGCACGGATTCTTCGGGAAAACCGTCAGGGTGCCGCGCAAGCTGCAGCCCCTGGTATACAGCAGCCACCATCAGTCGCTCCGTGATGTAGCTCCCTGTTTCGATGTCACCGCACTCTCCATGGATGGCAAGGTGGTTGAAGGGATAGCCCATGTCAGTTATCCGAATGTCTTTTCGGTGCAGTTTCACCCCGAGGTTTCAGCACTGTATGAAGACCGTGCCCTGGTTAGATTTGAGCCCGACGATAAGCCTGTCACTCTGCACTCCATGCTGGACAAAGCGAGTCTGAAGTTCCACAGGAAATACTGGGGGCACATAACTGACGTCATTATGGAACTGGCGAGATAGTCAGCCCACTTGCGATTTACGATTTGCGATTTGCGAATTTCGAATTGGGGTCAGGCATTTTTGTAATGAAAAAAATCAAACGAATACTGACTGCAAACCGAGGTTAGACACTCGTGAAGCACATCCGGGTCTTCAGGTATCGTAAGATAGGCTGCAAGCCTTAAAGTATTGCAGACAGCAGTCGGCAGTCAAATTAAATCGTCAATTGCAAATCCCAAATCGCAAATCTACAATGCCTTAATCTCCGTGACCAGTGCCTGCAATGTGCTTTTGGCGTCTCCAAAGAGCATGCGGGTCTTGCCGTTGAAGAAGAGCATATTCTCTATGGCAGCATAGCCCTTACCCATCCCGCGCTTCATGACAATGATGTTTTTGGCGTCACGTGCCTTCACAATGGGCATGCCGTATATCGGGCTCGAGGGATCATCCTCGGCTGCCGGGTTGACAACGTCATTGGCACCGATGACCACGATCACATCGGTATTGGGAAGGTCCGGATTGATCTCGTCGCTCTCCACCAACTGTTCATAAGGCACGTCGGCCTCCGCCATCAGCACGTTCATATGTCCTGGCATGCGTCCTGCCACAGGATGAATGGCATACTTCACCTCTACCCCTTTCTCATCAAGGAGCTTATCGAGTTCATGGCATATATGCTGTGCCTGTGCCACTGCCAGTCCGTATCCCGGCACTATCACCACCTTTTTGGAGTAGCTCAGGAGCACGGCAGCATCTGAAACCGTTATCTCTTTTACGGTGCCGCCCTCCGTAGTGGCAGCTGCTCCTCCTCCGCCGAAGACACCAACAATGACATTGAGCAGTGAACGGTTCATGGCGCGGCACATCAGTATTGTAAGAATGGTTCCTGCCGATCCGACGAGTATCCCACCGGTAAGCATTGCCTGGTTATTGTACAGGAACCCTCCCATTGCGGCAGCCACACCGGTAAAGCTGTTCAGAAGTGATATCACCACCGGCATGTCAGCGCCGCCGATGGGCATGACGAACAGCACACCGTAGACGACAGAGATGGCAAAGAGGATGAGGATCAGCGGTGTCAGCTCCGAAGAGGCTTGCACGTCACGGGTCATTATGTAGACAATAAAGGCAATGATAACAACCAGAATTGTAACGTTGACATATTTCATCGCCCTGACCCTGAGATCACCCATCCAGCCGTCGAGCTTGCCAAAGGCAATCATGCTTCCGGCCCATGATACCGATCCTATCACCAGGCCAAGGAGTATAGCCAGCACATGACCGTTGGCCATGCCTGTTCTGGCAACAAGCTCAGTGCTGATATGAGGGAACTCCATCATGGAGATGAGGGCTGCGGTAGCGCCTCCCATACCATTGAAGAAAGAGACCAGCTGAGGCATCGCTGTCATCTTCACCTTTACGGCTATGACCCATCCGATGGCCGTGCCGATGACAATGGCAGCCAGGATCCATCCTATATTGCCAATCGGTTCTCCCTCCTTCTGGTGGAGCAGGATGGTGGCAGCAATGGCCATTATCATACCGATGGCAGCAATAATATTACCCCTTCTTGCGGTGAGGGGGTGACTGAGCATTTTCAATCCGAGAATGAAAAAGACAGAGGCAATAATATAGGTTATCTCAAGTATCGAGACACCTGCCGAAAACTGGGAAACATCATTCATAGTACGACTATTTGCAGCAAATGGGATAAAGCAGGGTTATTTTTTCTTTTTAAACATCTCAAGCATCCTGTCGGTGACAACAAATCCGCCAACGACGTTGAGCGTGCCGAGCACAACAGCGAGAAAACCGAGTATCATTGCCCCCGTTGTCTCAGCGTGGCCCATGACAATAATAGCTCCGATTATGACAACCCCGTGGATGGCGTTTGCACCTGACATCAGTGGGGTGTGAAGAATTGCAGGCACATGGCTTATAACCTCAATGCCCAGGAATATTGAGAGGATCACCATATAAATGATGCCCCTGTTTGCCATAAAAAATTCAAGAAATCCTTCCATTATACAGTTTATTTTATTTCAAGCATCTGTTTTACTCTCGGACTGACATACTCTCCGCCGTGTACCGCCGTGGTTCCGAAGATGACCTCGTCTCCCATGTCCGGCACAATCCTGCCCTCCTTGTCGATCATAATTTTCAGCAGGTTAATTATATTGTTGCCGAACATCCGGCTGGCATCCGAGGGCATATCTGATGGATAGTCTGATTTTCCTATTATCGTGACCCCGTTAGCCTTTATGGCAGCTCCATTCTCCGTCAGTTCACAGTTACCTCCTGACGAAGCCGCAAGGTCTATGATCACCGACCCGGGTTTCATTTTGGCCACGGTCTCTCTGAGTATCAGCACAGGAGCCCGTTTGCCAGGTATCTGCGCCGTGGCGATGATCACGTCAGCGGCGGCAGCGCGTTGCTGGATAAGCTCCTGCTGCCGCTTTTTGAATTCTTCGGTCTGCTCTACGGCATAGCCTCCTGCGGCAGCATCTTCAACCGCACCTTCAACCTCGACAAATTTGCCGCCAAGGCTTTTCACCTCCTCCTTCACGGCTGACCTCACATCAAAAACCTCAACCACGGCTCCAAGCTTGCGGGCTATGGCAATAGCCTGCAGCCCGGCAACACCGGCACCCAGTATCAATACCCGTGAAGGCTTGATGGTTCCCGCGGCCGACATGAACATAGGAAAAAACCGCGGCAGCAGGTATGCAGCCTCCAGCACCGCCTTGTAACCTGAAACCGTAGCCATGGAAGAAAGTATATCCATAGACTGTGCCCGCGTGATCCTGGGCACCAGGTCAAGGGCAAGAAGGGTAACTCCCCTCTGCCTGATCTTTTCCAGCCACTCCCTGTTTTCAACCGGGTCAAGTACGGTACAGAGTATCTGCCCGTCCCTGTAAGCACCCACATCGTCTGATACCGGCGGGTTAATGCAGAGCAGCAGATCAGCTTTGGAGAGGACCTCCGTCCTCTTTGCGGGTAAGGCACCGGCAGCCTCGTATTCACTGTCAGGGGCGTATGCTCTCTCCCCGGCTCCATGCTCAACCATAAGGTCAAGACCAAGCTTTTTCAAAGCTGCCGCTTCACCTGGAAGGAGGGCAACCCTGTTTTCCTTTCCAGTCTCTTTAAGAATTCCTGCGATCATATAGAGTTTTTTATAAGAATTGAATAATGTCTATTTCTTCAACAACGAGGCGGCTTCACTGTCAAGCATCCATAACAGCTGTCCCGAACCCGGATTAACCCACGATGCCGGATACCTCTCGTAACCGGACTTCTTTTCCACTATTTCAGAAACAATGGAAGCCTTGCCCTTGCCTGTAACTATATAGTATACTTTGGATGAGTTATTGATAAGCCTGCCTGTGGCCGTGATCCTCTTGCGGCCGGTGCCCGGATGTACCGACACGTCGAAAAGACGGGCGGTGGCAAAGAGATCGGGCCTGTCAGAAAAGACCGAGGCAGTGTGGCCGTCATCTCCGAGGCCCAGAAGCATCAGGTCAAACTGAGGTATTCCGTTGAAGAAGGGGACCATGGAGCTGACAAGCTCTGAATATTGCCTTGCCTCTTCTTCCGGATCATCTTCCCCCATGATCCTGAGAACGTTTGCATCAGGGATTGGTACATTCTGCAACATGCTTTCATAGGCCATACGGTAGTTGCTCTCGCTGTCATCCGGAGCTACGCAACGCTCATCACCCCAGAAGACCAGCATCTTTTCCCAGCTTATCCTGTCAGCATAATTGTCTGAAATGTATTTGAAGATAAACTCCGGTGTAGACCCGCCTGAGAGCGCAACGGTATAGTAATGGTCAGGTTCAATCCTGTCAAGATCCCTGGTCAGCATTTCAGCGAAACTTTGCGCCAGGGCTTCGCGGTCGGAGAACACTCTGACTGAATATGACATTTTCTGCAACAATCAGGAAATAAAACTAATCATAATTCGCAATAAACACCATCTTCGGCCAGATTTTTACATGGGTATCTCCATGTTAGTTCACTCTCCTCGATAAGATCATCTGCTCTCTCCGGTCCCCATGTCCCTGCCGGATAACCATAGACAGGAATTGAACTGTCGTTCTTCCAGGCTTCAATAATGGGGTCAAGGAACTTCCATGCTGCCATAACGGCGTCTGATCTCGTATAGAGAGTCGAATCACCCTTCATGCAGTCATACAGCAGTCTCTCATAGGCTTCGGGAATCCTTTCAGCAGCAAGGTCAGAGTAGTGAAAGTCCATGTTTACATTCTTTACCTTAAATCCGGCTCCGGGGATTTTCATGCCGAACTTCAGCAGTAACCCCTCATCGGGCTGTATTCTGATAATCAACTGGTTACACCCATCGCACAGACTCTCACCGGAAAACAGGTAGTGAGGTGTAGGTTTGAAATGGATCACTGCCTCGGTGACGCGGGTTGGCAATCTCTTTCCGGTTCTTAAATAGAAAGGTACTCCGCCCCATCTCCAGTTATCAATATTGAATTTCAGCGCGGCAAATGTCTCGGTCATGGATGCCGGGTCCACATTCGCCTCCTCACGGTATCCCTTCAGCCATTCCCCCCTGACATGAGCCCCGGTATACTGACCGCGAATTGCAGTCCGGTGAACCTCGTCACTGCTGATCGGCCTGAGAGACTCAAATACCTTTACAAGTTCATTCCTTATGGACGTGGAATCTATCGAGGACGGAGGTTCCATGGCTACAAAACCTACGAGATGCAGCAGGTGATTCTGCACCATGTCGCGCAGTGCGCCCGAACCCTCGTAATAAGATCCCCTCATCTCAACACCCAGAGTCTCTGAGGAGGTGATCTCCACATGATGCACATAATTACGGTTCCACAGTGGCTCAAAGATGCCGTTGGAGAACCTTGTCACAAGGATATTCTGCACCGTCTCCTTGCCCAGGTAATGATCAATACGGAATATCTGGTTTTCGTTCCATGTCTCAAGAAGTGTTCTGTTAAGTTTTTCTGCACTCCTGTAATCGTAACCGAACGGTTTCTCAATGATCATCCTCTTCCAACCATCCCCCTCATTGTTCAGACCCTGCAGGGCCAGATTGCGGGGTATAACACCATACAGATCAGGAGGAACAGAAAGGTAAAAAAGTAAGTTCCCGCCAATACTGAACTTCTGGCTGATCATCTCCAGAAAATCAGGAAGACGTTTGTAGGCACCGGTAACGGATGTGTCAAAATCAATGTAATGAAATAAAGCAACAAACTCATCTGTATTTGTTCCGGACTTTTCACCTTCTGATCCGGCCAGGGCCCTTCTCACTTCCTTGCGATATGCCTCATCCGTAACTCCGGTTCTGCCCGTGGCAACCACAGCAAACCTTTCAGGCATCAGATTCTCATTGTACAGGGCATATAACGCCGGCACAATTTTCCTCATAGCCAGGTCACCCCTACCTCCAAAAATCACAATGATCAGATTGTCAGGCCTCTCCATTTATTTGGGTTTGATTTTCCAATTTAAATCCTTTCCGGTACCTGACGCTTGTTCGCCCGAATACCTGAAATAACAGGATTTTCAACCGTTTAGCGTAGCCTGGTAACAATAACAAATATAAAAAAAGCAGTAACACAACCAACTCATGAACGAAAAATGATCTGAAATTGCAGCCAATCTTTGTTAAAAGTCTATGTTGTTGAATATGCCTTACTTACGTTTTCCTGTTTTTAGGGGTGTTGTTAATTTAAACATATGTATATATTTTAAACACATGTCTATTTCATTTATTATCTGTAACTTACATGGATCGATAAAAATATCTGTATATTATTTCAACATTCCTGGCGAACCCGAAGACCTAATTTGGTATACTATATCTCTCTTTATCAACATGATATAACGTTTGGCATGCAAATTGGAAAGGTGGCATAAAATAGTATTATACATCAACAACTAATGATATGAAAAGAATTATTCCATTGACAATCTGCCTGATAATGCTGCACTTGGGCATCATGGACGGTCAGAAAGGCAAAATTGAACCTGCTCAGAATCCCATAAACCGGGTCAGTGTTGCAAGTGACACGGAAACTGAGACCCTGACAAAGATGTGGATAGAAGGGTTTCGTGGAAAATACCCTGAAGCTGAGGTGATCTCTCTCCCATCAGAGGAGTTTGCCGACGCTGACATTATGTTCATCACCGGCAGTTCATCGAAATCTGCCGCAGAGACAGCTGCATGGAAAATAGTTGTGGGGCGTGATGTAATTGTCCCGGTAATGAATGCGACGAGTCCTTTCCTTTACGGCATCTCAGAAAGCGGAATCTCTCCGGAGAAGTTTGGCGGAATACTGACTGCTGAAGGTACATCCACCTGGGGTGATCTTCTCAATAATGATGACCTCTCCCCTGTCAGCGTTTTAATACCTGATGACATTACCGTGGTCAGTGCCTTGTCAAGGTTCGTTCAAACAGATCCGGCGCGTGTCAGAGCCATATCCTCGCTCTCATCTGCGCACATTCCGGCTGCACTTAAAAGTAACCCGCAAGCAATAGCATTCTGCCGCCTGGCTGATATAACCGACCAAACAGGCCGGGGATTCATTGATGGTATACAAATAATACCCGTCGATGTGAACAATAACGCAAGATCGGACTATTTCGAACAGTTCTATGCCGATTACAACAGTTTCAGCAGAGGAGTCTATATTGGCAAGTATCCGAAAGCACTGTGCAATAATATCTATGCTGCCTCAGCCACAAATCCTTCGCCGGGAGCACCCTCCGATCTGATAAGGTATGTACTGGTCGACGGACAATCACTCCTGGCGGGAACCGGCTTTACAGCCCTTGCACCGGGAGAAGGCATGATCAGAATGGATGCACTGGTTCCTGACCAGGCTCTGGTAACGGCTGGCAGTGACGGCCGTCCGGCATTAAGGGCATGGATCTGGATCCTGGCTGTGATCGTGACAGTTACATCTGCAGCATACGTAATATACCGGTTAACCAGGTCAGGTTCAGAGGAAATCGTTTCACCCAGGCAAAAGCCATCACTGGCATTCAGCCTCAAGTCCCTGATCACACCCCCGGGAATATTGTTTGACAGAGGCCATACATGGGCCTTTATGGAAAAGGACGGTCTTGTAAGGATAGGCATTGACGACTTCCTTCAGCATGTAACCGGTTCCCTGACCCGCCTCAGAATGAAGGACCCCGGCGAAATGGTACATAAGGGCGAACATGTGGTGTCTGTCGTACAGAACGGCAAACAACTTGACATTAAATCTCCTGTAAGTGGCAGAATTGTCATGCGGAATGAGAAGCTGACGGCTGATACCGGGATAATGAACAACTCGCCGTTTGATGAGGGCTGGATTTATGCCATTGAACCTGACAACTGGGAGAAGGAATCACGTCTGCTGGAATTTCCCGGGAAGTATATTGATTACCTGAAAGAGGAATTTGCACGGATCAGGGATTTTCTCACAGTTATGCCCGGACCTGGTGATACAAGATATGCTCATGTGGTTTTACAGGATGGAGGTGAGTTTAAGGACGGATTTCTTGAGGAATTCGGACCTGAGGTCTGGGAAGAGTTCCAGGAAAAATTTCTGGAGAGATCCCGTTAGCAGTTTCGTTTGATTTCCGTCGCAACTATTTAGCATTGATCCTAATCTGACCTGATTTCAATCGTATGAGTCATGACCACATCTACGGCGTGCGCGAAGCCGTAAGTACTGGTTATCTCTATCTGTCAGCTGTGCCTTTTGAGGAGCCGGGACTGAATACAATCATTCAGAAATCTTCCTGCCCTGCCCTCACCAAGGGGTTTCTCCAGGCAGTGCCCTCAATATTTGTCCTGTGTGTGGCCTGCCTTGCTGCCGGGAATCAACCAGGTTACCAAAAACAATAACCATAACGAGGTTCACTATGAGTAACGGCACCTATATTGCTCCCGGCGCAGTGAGCGAAAGGAGCACCTGAAATAACGCTGTCATGAGGTCCGTAATGGTCAACTGAAGATTTTTTTGTACATTGTAGAGGATTTATACATTCAATGCCAGTCCTCTCCTGAAGAGAGGTACAGAGCTGCAAAGAGATGTAATACTGCTAAAAACAACCGCAATGGCAACCCCCGGTGACAACAGCCCCCTTCGCAGATCATTGCTGACCCGCCTCATCAGCCGCTTCAGACTCAAATCAACGATCTACAGCAGGGTTGTGGGCATAATCGCATTCGCAGCCATTGTCCTTTTTCTTTCGTTCAATATCATCTTCAGGACGGTCTATGTTAATTATTTCAACACTGTACTCAAACAGAACGGGAATAATATCGGTGCAATAGTGGAGGGGGCACTTTACACATCAATGCTTGAGAATGACAAGAGCACCCTCCACGGAACACTGGATATCATTAATACCATGCCGGGCATTGACGATGTCAATCTGTATGACCAGAATGACAACCTGGCCTATTCTTCCTTCACCGCTGAAACGGAATATCACAGTAATCCCGACTGTATTTCATGTCACTCCGATCTGAACGAGATGTTTGCAAAGAGAGAGAAGAGCTACACTATAATTGATGAGAAGAGTGATTGCAGCATGAATCCCAACCAGCCGGGCCAGAGGCACCTGCTTATAAGAAGGCCGATCCTGAATGAGATGTCATGCTACACTGCATCATGCCACGCACACAGTGAAACCGACGAGGTGCTCGGCTCACTGATAATCAGGATGCCTCTCAAAGATCTCGACAATGCCCTGCAGAAATCTTCTGTTGAGTTTCTCCTCATGGCACTGATCATTACCGCCATAATTGTCCTGATGCTAATTCTTTTTACCAGAAAGAAGATCAAAGACCCGTTGAACAGCATCATAACAGCCAGTGAGGCAGTTTCTGCCGGCGAGATGAAGACCAGGCTGGATATACGGCCTGATCTGCTTGACGACATGAAGATGGTCTCCCTGGCATTCAATAATATGCTCGACAACATTGACAACGCAACTGAGGAACTGGAGAACTGGTCAAAACAACTTGAGTACAAGGTTCAGAAGAAGTCCGAAGAGCTTTCGGAAGCACAAAATGAACTTATTAATGTTGAAAGGATAGCCTCGCTCGGCAAGCTCTCGGCATCAGTGGCACACGAAATCAACAACCCATTGTCAGGGATACTGATTTACACAAAACTGGTTTACAAGCAGCTTGACGGTCAGGATATTGATCCCGAAAAAAAGGAGAACATGCTCCGGAAGCTCAAGCTCATTGAGACCGAGACCAAACGCTGCGGAGATATAGTAAAGGGTCTTCTCGATTTCTCGCAGAAAGACCAGGATGACTTCGAGGTGAGGCACCTGAATGAACTGGTACAGGACACGTATGATCTGATGATGCATCACATAAAGATTGCCAACATCACCTTCCTGACAGATCTGTCAGCCCGTTCTGATCTCATCTTCTGCAATCCCAACCAGGTAAAACAGGCATGCATCGCTCTGCTGGTAAACGCCTCCGAAGCGGTGACCGATAACGGTGAGATAGTAATCCGGACAAAAAACAGTGAGAGTGATACTGTAAGACTTGAGATATCGGATAACGGTTCTGGCATAGCTCCGGAAGATATCCCACACATTTTTGAACCTTTCTTCTCGACAAAACGAGATGCAAGAGGCATCGGGTTGGGACTTCCGATCGTTCACGGAATAGTTCAGAATCATGGCGGGAAGATAGAAGTTGATTCCGTGGTAGGCAGAGGAACCACAATGTCACTGATTTTTCCTTTAAAAAACGCGTAAGACGGATGATATGGCAGAAAAGATTTCCATTCTGATTGTTGATGATGAAGAATCCGTCAGGGATTCATTGCTAAACTGGTTCATTGAGGACGGGTACAGCGTAGAGTGTGCGGAGAACGCAAAAAAAGCGCTTCAACTTCTTGAGGGCAGGGATTTTGACATCATCCTTGCCGACATAAAGATGCCGGGCATGGACGGGATGGAGATGCACAGGCGCATTAAAGCCCTGAACAGGGATTCCATCGTCATCATCATGACTGCATTCGCATCGGTTGACACGGCTGTACAGGCGCTCAAAGACGGTGCATTTGATTATATCACAAAGCCTTTTGATCCTGATGACCTGTCGCACCTCATCCGCAATGCTGCGGCACAGATAGCTCTTAAAGGAGAAAATGAGGCCCTGAAAAGCAGAGTCACCAACCTTGAAGCCATAGATGATTTTATTGGTCAGAGCGATGCCATCCGAAAGGTGCTTGATCAGATTAAGAGTGTAGCCCAGTCAAATTCCTCGGTAATAATCACAGGTGAGAGCGGTACGGGCAAGGAGCTGGTTGCTAGGGCGATCCATTCAAACTCTGCCCGCAGGTACTTCCCACTCATCAGTGTCCATTGCGGTGCCCTGACCGAGAGCCTTCTCGAAAGTGAACTCTTCGGCCATGAGAAAGGAGCCTTCACAGGTGCCACATTCAATCGCAAGGGCAGGTTCGAAATGGCCGACGGCGGCACTATCTTCCTTGACGAGATAGCCACCATCTCACCCAAGATGCAGATCGAGCTGCTGAGAGTCCTTGAAACCAAAAGCTTCGTCCGTGTGGGAGGCAACAGGGAGATAACATCTGACTTCAGGGTCATATGCGCTACAAACAGGGACCTGAAAGGAATGGTAGCCAACGGTACGTTCCGCGAAGATCTCTTCTACAGGCTGAATGTTGTCAATATCACCATTCCTCCATTGCGTGAAAGGACTGAAGATATTCCGCTGCTTGTCAGTCACTTCATAAAAAAGTACTGCACCTCCATGAGCCGAGACCTGATAACAATTGATCCTGCAGCACTTAAACACCTTGAAAAGTTCGAGTTCCCCGGGAATGTCCGGGAACTGGAGAATATGATCGAACGTGCGATAGTTATCGGCAACGGCAAGGAGATAAAGCTGAAAGACCTCCCAATGGGTAAGGAGGCTATCAGCAGCTCCGTTGAAAGCCTCGAAGAGCTTGAGAAGAGACACATTGAGGATATCCTTATGAAATACAGCTGGAATGTGTCCCGCTCTGCCAGAGCCCTAAATGTTGACAGAGTTACTCTTTACAACAAAATCAGGAAATATGGTCTGAAGAAAGATTAGCCATCAACGATTCTTGCTCATTGAAAGAGAAAAAAATAATATTGCTTTCCAACGGCCCTTTTGAAAAGGAGTTTCTGAGAAGGATCGCACTGGCAGTTGAATCTGAGTTCAGGTACCAGGTCAGTACCGAGGAGTGTCACCTGGATCTCAACCCCTACTACAATCCGGCGAGGCGGCAATATGACGGGAATAAGCTCCTGCATCATCTTTACGGATGTACCCAAAACAAATATGACCGGCTGATCTGTCTTTTCAGGATTGACCTTTACATTCCCATTCTCACTTACATCTTCGGGCAGGCTGTACTGGGTGAAAAGACTGCAATTGCTTCCATATATCGGCTAAGGAATGAGCTCTATGGCCTGAGCAAGGATGAATATCTGCTTCTCTCCAGGGCCATTAAGGAAGTGATACATGAGCTGGGTCACACATTCGGGCTTTTGCACTGCCATGTACCTTCCTGTGTCATGCGTTCAAGCACCTATGTCGAAGACATAGACCAGAAAAGCAGCAGTTTGTGCAACAGATGCAGGACACTGTTTGAGGAGGGGCAGAAATGAAGGAGAGTGTCCTGCTGAATAATAAGACACCCTCCTGCTATTACCTTACGAGAGTTTTATTTCGCCTTGAAACCGAACATTATAGCCACGCAACCGCTGGCTGGAAGCTCATCCCTGATACCGAATGTTGTAACCTTGATCATTATCTTCAGCTGCTGGCTTGCCTCCAGCTTGAAATCCCAGATATTGGTAAGACCCCCCTCCCTGTTTGAAAAGAGCACCTTGCCAGTGGCATCGAGTACGGTGAATTCTATAGGTGGAAGTCCGTCAGCACCGCAGATAACGAGCCTGTAATCAAGATCAGAGTAGAAGGTCTTGTAGAGTTCAGCCTCCTCACCTTCAACCAGTACTGCGGCATGGTAGTTGCCGTCGTGAAGATAGGCACCCAACTCTTTTTTGCACAGAGACTTGGCAAATCCCTTGCACTGTGCGGCTGCTTCTCCACCCCCGATAAGGGAGAGTAATACTGCAAGAACTATTGTTTGTATAATCTGTTTCATCGGACTCTATTTTACATATGCGTTTCTGATCTCTCCAACCTTCTCCTTGATAGCCGTGAAAACCTCCGGCTTCATCTCCGACAATGCCGAGCCCGTGATCTCCGTCACTCCGGTTGCCTTGTCCAGCCGTGCCGAGGAGGGTGCCGACGAACGCTCAACCTTGTCAAAAAGGAGTTTCAATTCCCTTATGGGGCCCAGCAGTTCCTGTATGGCGCTGTTGTCATTGTAGGTCTCAAGGAGACGTATCATATCATCGACTGACATCTTCTGATCGGCGATGGTACTCACCAGTTTATTGCCTTTGAAATTCTTCATCTCAACCATATTGGTAGAGATATATAGTCCTTCAATGAAGCCCCCGGCGATGATGGTGGCGGCAACCGCATGCTGTTCGTCATCCTCCAGGTAGGCCTGTGAGTTGAGGAAGGTTTCCGAAACAATCTCCATAATCACATCACGGTTGTTGATGTTTTGCTCCAGCCTTTCAATGGTCGTTTCATCGATTGCATCAAGTATTCCAAGCCCCGTAGCCATATTCTCGGCTGCCTCCATATAATTGACAAGGAGTGAAGTCTCGTCATACATACTCGCAAAACTGAGATCACATACAAAAATCCCGAGGTTGAGAGCCATACTCTTGCTTGTGGTGTAGTTGGCCCTGTTCTCAACGGGATTAAGCAGAGTGGCATCAAAAGCGGCTCCTGCCTCCCTGATCAGCTGCGCCACCTCCAGAGGAGTGGGAAGAGCATTGAAAACCTTCTCTGCGGTCTTTATCTGCTCCATGGTCTGCTCATCAGCACTGACAGCTTCCGTGGTTGCCTTAGGGCTCTCTCCTTTTTTCTTTCCCTTGCATGATGTGATGACCATACAGATTGAGAGAGCTGTCACTCCCAGAATAAGTGGCAGAATTTTAAGCTTAATGTTCATAATGATCTTGGTTTTTAGAGTTCACAGGCTTACATCCGACCAAATTACCACTTATTTTTTTATTAATCAAATGTGCCATTAAGTTATTATTACACATAAATTTGTTCAAAACTTACAATAAATGATTAAGTCTGAAAAGAAACTTGCTGAGCTCAGTAAAATACTCAGTAACGCAAAGTATAACGAGATTTATGACCGGATTAGTATGCTCCGGGCAGAAGAACCTTTTGAGGGGGCGATCAACCTCCTGGCACGGTTCTATGATGAGTCGGACATGGAAGAGATAAAAAGGGTGATATCCGCATTTTTCAATGACATGAAGGAGAGATCGGGACGCGCTGAGGTCATAAGCTCGCTTGGGGCTGTAAGGAAGCCGGAAACAAAGGCCATGCTGGCATCTTCATGCTGGCATTCCGGACTCGATTACTCGGAATACGCCCGACCTTTGGGTGAGGCATTCATGTCCGGTGATTACATGACCTCCCTTGAGTGCTTCACGGTACTTGAAAACTGCAGTGACACAATAAGTGCCGACGACAAAACCGAACTCATTGATCGGCTCAGCAGGAAAATGGTACAGTATGACGCTCCCATGCACAAACTGGCTGAGGAACTTATCTCAGTGCTCAGACAGTAGCCGTACGCTAAATGTAGGAGCTGTAGTGCTTCATGAACTGTGATCTCTCAAAGAGCGCCGGGTTGTCTATGTTACGGTAGTTAAGCCTCCCCCTGAAGTCGTCGATGGTCATGAACTCCTTGTCTTCCATCCACTTATGCATTGCTTCATTGATCTCGGAGATTACCCTGAAACCTCTCCTGTAGAGAGATGAGCAGACCTGTACCGTGGTGGCTCCTGCCAGAAGATACTTGATGGCATCTTCCCCGGTGTACACTCCTGTGGATGCTGAGATGTCAATCTTGATATCCTGCGCACTGACCATCCCCACCCAGCGGAGAACATAGCGTTGTTCAACAGGATTGGAGAGTACGGAGGCAGGAACAACCTCCATGGTGTTTATGTCAAAGTCAGGCTCATAGAACCTGTTGAACATGACAATGCCAGAGGCACCGTGATTACGTATCTGCCAGGCAAAATTGAGAAGGTTTGAGAAGCGCAGGCCAATCTTTACCGTAACGGGGATCTTCAGTTTTTTTGTGAGACTGTCTATGATCCTGAAGTACACATTTTCGGCATCGGTGCTCTTCTGACCTTTGTCCACAGGTATGAAGAAAATATTCACCTCCAGGGCACTGGCACCCGCATTTTCTATCTCAACGGCAAAATCGGTCCACCCTTTTTCGGAAAAGCAGTTGATACTGGCTATCACCGGTATCTGTACGCTCATGCGGGCATTCCTGATCAGCTCAAGATAGGTCTCAACGCTGTTGTTGCGGATATAGTACAGCAGGTAATCGTCGGCCTCGGGATATGATCCTTCTGATGACATCGAGTGAACCTGGGAGACTATCTGTTCCTCGAACAGGGATTTAAGTACGACTGCACCGGCACCTGCTGCCTCAGCTTCCTTTATTGAATCGACCTTTGATGTGAAATTCGAACTCCCGGCAATAACAGGACTCTTCAGATCCAGTCCCAGGTAACGTGTACTGATTGTGCTCATTTTATCTTTTAATTCGTTCTCCAAATATAAGTGTTCCGACCCTGATCATGGTGCTTCCCTCCTCCACGGCTACAGGCCAGTCGCCTGTCATTCCCATGGATATCTCCCTGAAGAATTCGTTCTCCCTGAAGTGTCTCTCACGCATGTTTCTGAAGATCAGTGCCAGCGTTCGGAACTCTCTTCTGACCTGTTCCATATCATCAGTAAAGGTTGCGATTCCCATGACACCGCAGATGCGCACGGCACGAAGAGAGGCTGCAACCTCTGTCCAGTTGGTGCCGTCAGCTTCCTCAACACCAAAACCCTGCTTGGTCTTTTCGGAGGCTATATGAAACTGCAGCAGGCAATCGATCTGTTGATCCTGTCTGACAGCTTCGTCATCAATCCTTGCAAGCAGCCTCAGCGAATCCACTGACTCTATCACGGAGGCCGCGGCTACCGCCTGCCTGACCTTGTTTGACTGCAGGTGGCCTATAAGATGCCACTTGACATCAGGAGGCAGCAGATCCTTCTTGGCTGACAGCTCCTGCACCCTGTTTTCACCGAGGAGCCTCACTCCGGCATTGTATGCCTCCAACGCCTCCTCCGCACTGCGGGTTTTGGTTACCGCAACGACCTTCACCTCCGGGGGAAGCTCCCTCAGCAGGTTTTCAATATTCGTTGCAATCTTTCCCATGGTACCGGAGTACTCTGTCAGTCAAGTTTATGAATTACCAGTCCGCTCCTCAGCTTGGGTTCGAACCAGGTTGTCTTTGGGGGCATGATATTGCCGGTGTCGGCGATGGTTATCAACTGCTGCATTGATACCGGAAAGAGGGCAAACGCAACCTTCATCTCACCGCTGTCAACCCTGCGCTTCAGTTCACCCAGGCCTCTGATCCCGCCGACAAAATCAATGCGTTTCGATCTTCTGAGATCCTGTATGTCCAGCAGCGGAACCAGCACCTTCTCTGTGAGAATGGTTACGTCAAGCACGCCTATGGGGTCACTGTCGTCATAGGTACCCTTCAGGGCAGTGAGGCTGTACCACTGTCCGTCAAGGTACATGCCGAAGTTATGCAGCTTGCCGGGGTGGTAAGTTTTGGCACCCTTTGCGGTTACGGTAAACGACTCCTTCAGCCTCTCCAGGAACTGTTCCGGAGTCATGCCATTAAGGTCCTTCACAACCCTGTTGTAATCAAGGATATTGAGCTGGTCATCCGGAAAGTGCACAGCAAGAAAGAAGTTGTACTCCTCATCACCTCGGTGTAACGGATTCCTCTCCCTCTTCTCCTTGCCGACCAGGGCAGCAGCAGCCGTGCGGTGATGTCCGTCAGCTACATACATAAAGGGCACCTCCTTGGCAAAGATCATCTCAATTGTGTCATTTACAGTCTTGTCCCGCACAACCCAGAAGTGATGGCCTATACCGTCCTCAGCCACAAAATCGTATTCCGGCTTCTCCTTACTGACAATCCGTTCCACAATCCTGTCGAGCTTCCTGACAGCAGGATATGCCAGGAGCACAGGCTCAATGTTGGCATTACTGGATCGCACGTGGACCATACGGTCCTCCTCCTTATCAGGCCTTGTCAGCTCATGCTTTTTAATAACACCTGAGAGATAGTCATCGACTGATGCAGCACCCACGATGCCATACTGCGTGCGTCCCTTCATTGTCTGGGCATAGATGTAAAAATGGGGCGATTCATCCTGCACAAGCCACCCTCTCTCCTGCCAGGCAGTGAAGTTTTCAAAAGCCTTCCGGTAGACCTCCTCCGAATGCACGTCAGTGCCTTCAGGCAGGTCTATCTCTGACCTGGTGATGTGAAGAAGAGATTTCTCCTTGCCCTCAGCCATGATGGCAGCCTCTGCCGAATTCATGACATCATATGGAAGGCAGGCGATCTCCGCTGCCATGCTCGCCGGCGGACGCAGTCCCCGGAACGGTTTAACAACAGCCATATCTTAAAATTAACAAATTCCTATTTTTGTTTGTTCACTCTGAAGGTTTCGTCACCTGTAGCAAAGAAAGCTACTATCTGTCTTGCTGCTGCCACACCGGCGTTGATATTTGCCTCTTCCGTCTGTGCCCCCATCTTCTTCGGGGTGAAGAAATAGCGTCCGGCAAACTTCTCAGCGAAGAGAGAAGCATTGTCAGGTGCCACATCGGAGAGATACCTTATGTCACTCCTCTTCTCCATCATCGCTATGAGTTCAGCCTCATTGATGACCTCCTTGCGGGCAGTATTCACCAGCACGCCTCCGGACGGCATGAGTGAGATCAGTTTTTTGCCTATCGATCCCCTGGTCTTATCATTGGCCGGTATGTGAAGTGAGACGTACTGACATGTGGAATAAAGCTCCTCAACAGTATCAACGGGAGTAACACCTGCTTCACGCATTGTCTTCTGACCTACAAACGGATCGTATGCGTATGTTTCCATGCCAAAACCTGATGCTATGCGGGCCATGCACCTGCCCACATTCCCGAAGGCATGAAGTCCGAGTCTCTTGCCCATGAGCTCTGAACCCGTCTTGCCGTCAAAGCCTCCACGTGCAGAGTAGAGCATCATGCCGAAAGCCAGTTCTGCAACAGCGTTGGAGTTCTGGCCAGGGGTGTTCATGGCCACGACACCGGAAGCAGTGCATCCGTTAAGGTCGAGATTATCGTATCCTGCACCTGCTCTTACCACTATCTTCAGTTTTGGGGCAGCAGCCAGAAGAGCGGCATCCACAATGTCAGAACGGACAATCAGCGCATCGGCATCGGCGACTGCAGCGTGCAACTCCTCCGGGGTCCTGTATTTCTCAAGTAGAGCAAGGGTGTGTCCGCCCTTCTCAGCCACGTCACGTATCTGCGAAATGGCCAGGGGGGCAAAGGGTTTTTCAGTGGCTACCAGTATTTTCATGATGCTACGGTTTAGTATTTGTTTTCAAACTCCTTCATACAGTCAACCAGGGCTATCACACTCTCAATAGGCAGCGCATTGTAGAGTGAGGCGCGGAAACCGCCGACAGACCGGTGACCTGTAATACCTATCATACCTTTTGACTTGGCAAAGTCGGCAAAATCTTTCTCCAGCCCGGTGTAGCTGTCTGACATTACAAAACATGCATTCATCAGCGACCTGTCATTATGGTCGGGAACGGTAGCCCTGAAGAGCTTGTTGCGTTCTATCTCGTCATATAGCAGGGCAGCCTTCTCCCTGTTGATTCTGTGCATCGCACTGAGCCCACCCTTCTGTTTCAGCCACTCAAGGGTCTTAAGGGCTGCAAAGACAATCATTACCGGTGGAGTGTTGAACATCGATTCTTTTTCAATGTGGGTCTTGTAATTGAGCATCGTGGGAATCTGGCGGGTTACTTTACCCAGCACTGAATCTTTAATGATGACAATGGTGACCCCTGCCGGAGCAAGGTTCTTCTGCGCACCGCCGTAGATGACAGAGTATTTTGAGACGTCAACAGGGCGGCTGAAGATATCAGACGACATGTCAGCCACCAGGGGTACTGAGACATCAGGGTCTTCCTTCATCTCAGTGCCGTAAATGGTGTTGTTGGTTGTGATATGAAAATAGTCGGCGTCAGAAGGAACCGTGTAGCCTTTGGGTATGTAGTTGAAATTTTTGTCTTTCGATGAAGCAACCTCGACAGCCTCCCCGAAGAGCCGTGCCTCCCTGAGTGCCTTGCCGGCCCACTCGCCGGTGTTCAGGTAGGCAGATTTCTTCTCCATGAGGTTCATTGGCAGCATTGCAAACTGCAGGCTTGCCCCTCCTCCGAGGAATATGACGGAGTAACCCTCAGGAACATCCAGCAGTTCCTTCACGTGATTCACCACGCTGTCCATCACTGCCACAAATTCCTTGCTCCGATGGGAGACCTCCATTATTGAGAGGCCGGTGCCTGCAAAATCCCTGATCGCTTCAATCACCTTCTCATTTGTATACTGAGGCATGATTGAAGGGCCTGCGTAAAAGTTGTGTATTTTCATTTCTGTAAAGTTTATATTGTTAATCTGTTTATTCCATTCTGAAATGGTCCGTTCCCGGGTCACATCATCCGGGCATCTTTCCGTGTCACAGCGCCACCAGCTTTCCGTCGCGCAAAACCGGTATCTTCTCCGTCACATCAAATGTATGACAAAATTCAAGACAGTCATCCAGCCCCTTATCCCTGAGCCTTGATCTCTGTGCTGCCTTACCGATGTATCCCATAAGATCGTCTTTGGCGATATTCCACAGGTCAGTCGCAGCATGCACCGAATCACAGATGGTGGCAAACCTGCCTCCCTTCAGCAGCCTCTCGGCAATGGCTCCTGCGCAGAGCGTATCCTCGAGGTTGAAACGGTTCTTCCACCCGGCGCAGACGATGACCACCTTTCTATCCTGCATCTCCAGCCAGTTGCAGAGTGCTGAGAAGTTGAGGTATGATCCTATCACCACCTGATGACACTCTGAGGCCCTGTTCATTATCCCCGTGCCGTTGGTGGTGCTGTAAACCACGCTCCTTCCCATCACTTTCTCAGTGGTGAAGTTGAATGGCGAATTACCGAAGTCGGCAAAACTGAGCACAAAGCCGTCACGCTCGGCTGCAAGGAGATGCCCCTTTCCTTTCATCTCCCGCGCCTCCTCCACCGTTGATACCGGAATGATCTCCCTGGCGCCGTTGGCAAATGCATTGCATATTGAACTTGTAGCACGCAGTACATCAACAACCACTATTATGGCCTCGAGGTCTTCGTGCGCACTGAAGATCGCAGGGGTAAAGCATATTTCAAGCCACTTCTGTGTCATTTTCGGATGAGAGCAACGGATATTAATGCTTCTTGTAAAAGGGCAGGGATGTGACCCTGGCCTTCAGGTCTTTTCCCCTTATACGGATAAATATCTCACTGTCTGTTTTCCAGAAGTTGCGTTTCAGGTATGCCATCCCTATACCCTGTTTGAGCATGGGTGACATCGTCCCTGAGGTGACCTCTCCAATATTGTTTCCTTCAGCGTCCACAACCTCATAATGCTGTCTGGGTATACCCTTGTCGACCATCACAAAACCTTTCAGGCGCCGTTCTGTTCCCTCCTCCTTCTGTCTGAGCAGCAGTTCCCTGTCGATAAAGTCCTTGCCGGGCACGAATTTCGTGATCCAGCCCAAACCTGCTTCGATGGGTGAAGTGGTATCATCGATATCATTGCCGTAGAGACAGAAGCCCATCTCAAGGCGCAGGGTATCCCTGGCACCCAGGCCCACCGGCCTGATGCCATACTCCTCTCCCGCTTTGAAGACCGCCTCCCAGAGTCGGGGGGCATCCTCATTCCTGACGTAGATCTCACATCCGCCTGCGCCTGTATATCCTGTGGTTGACAAGATCACCTTTTCAATCCCGGCAAACGTCAGCACCTTGAAGGTATAGTACTCCATATCCGTCACCGGCTCATCAGTCAGCTTCTGCATTGCCTGAAGGGCCAGCGGACCCTGTACCGCCAGCTGGGCAGTACCTTCGGAAGCATTGTGCATATCCTTGCCCGGACCTGCTACGATACCGAAGCGACCGGCGTGACTGACACACCACTCCCAGTCTTTCTCAATGTTTGCCGCATTGACCACGAGAAGATACTTCTCCGCACTGAAACGATAAATGAGCAGATCATCAACTATCCCTCCCCTGCCGTTTGGGAAACAGGTATACTGCACCTTTCCGTCAGTCAGCGCCGACACGTCATTGGTGGTGATATACTGCAGGAAATCAAGTGCCCGGGGTCCGTTTACCCAGAACTCACCCATGTGTGAGACATCGAAGACACCAACCTTCTCCCGAACTGTTATATGCTCCTCGTTTATTCCCGCGTACTCAACAGGCATATTATAACCGGCAAAAGGTATGATCCTGGCACCAAGAGCCTCATGGAACTTAAGAAACGGAGTATTTTTCATTATAAAACTTTTAGTATCAAAAGCAAAAGTATCATTTTTAACAAGAATAATTGATGCGATAAATCATGTTTGGCCGGGCTCTTTCAGGGACTCCCGTGAGGCTGAAGATTACATTATTTCTATATTTGTATCCGGAACCAAAGTTCATGCAAATGGAATATACCATTTTCAAGCCTGAATACCTCGTCAGCGTCACCGGAGGTGATCCGGAGGTGATGGAGGAGATAGCAGGAATCTTTTTAAACCAGATCCCGGAGTTCGTTATTGAGATGAATGAACTCCTTGAGCATGAAAAGTATTATGAGCTTGGGCTGCTGGCGCACAAGGCAAAGGGATCGGTATCAGTGATGGGTATGGATAATACCGCCATAATGCTCAAGGAGTTTGAACTGCTGGCCAAAGCGGGTGAACAGAAGGAACGATACCTGGATTTCATACAGAAGTTCCGGGATGATGCCTCTACGGTTACGGCTGAGATAAACGACTATCTGTCCAGGTCAAGGTAGTTACTGATGGTGATCTCTGAAAAAATTGACGGCATTGAGGTGGTAAGTTTCACCACTGACAGGATCGATGCCCTGAATATTGACAGGATCAGGCCTGACATCCTGAAACTTTTCGAGACCCCCTTCACGAAGGTGGTTATTGACCTTGCCGGCGTTGACTACTTTGACAGCACCGCCTGTGCCATGATACTGCACCTGCTGAGGGTCTCCCACTCCAATTACTGCACCATCAGGCTCTGCGGCCTGACACAGTCAGCCAGGGAACTCTTCGAACTACTGCAGCTTCACAAGGCCCTTGATATCCACACCGACCGCGAGAGCTGTCTCGAGAGTTACCGACGCAACGGACCTTCGTGCTAGCTGTTGCCTATAACAAGGTTACCTCCCTGGATATCTATCCTTACCACCTTCTCCCTGTCAACCTCGCCGGCAATTATTGCTTTTGACAGCTCATTTACTATCTCCTTTTGTATCAGTCGTTTCACTGGTCGCGCTCCGAACAGCGGGTCAAAACCCCTGTCGGCAAGCCACTCTACAGCCTTCTCCGTAAGCTCACTCCTGATGCCCTTTTCTTCAAGCATGCGCGCCACCCTGCTGAACTGCAGCCTTACTATCTCGCGTATCTGTTCCACAGTAAGAGGCCTGAACATGACGATCTCGTCAACACGGTTTACAAACTCGGGCCTGAGGGTATTCCTGAGCATCTGTATCAACTCATTTCGCAGTCTGTCAGCCTTCTCTTCATCCATCTCGCCGTTGCTCTCCCCGATGCTCTCGCGTATCAGAGAAGAACCAAGGTTTGATGTCATGATGATAATGGTGTTGCGAAAGTTGACTGTTCTACCCTTGTTATCTGTCAGCCGGCCGTCGTCAAGCACCTGAAGCAGGATGTTGAACACATCGGGATGTGCTTTCTCTATCTCATCGAGCAGCACTACCGAGTAGGGTTTGTGTCTTATTGCTTCGGTGAGCTGCCCTCCCTCATCATAACCCACATATCCGGGAGGCGCTCCCACAAGCCTTGAGACACTGTGTCTCTCCTGATACTCGGTCATGTCTATCCGCGTCATCAGGTTTTCATTGTTGAAGAGGTACTCCGCCAGTGCCCGTGCCAGCTCTGTCTTGCCAACACCTGTGGTGCCGAGAAAAATAAAGGAGCCAACAGGCTTCCTGTCATCCTGAAGACCGGCCCGGGACCTGCGTACGGCGTTGGAGACGGCGGCTATGGCCTCATCCTGACCCACCACCCGTTTATGCAACTCCTCTTCGAGCCTCAGGAGCTTGTCCCTCTCACTTTCGAGCATGCGTGTTACCGGGATGCCGGTCCAGCGTGATACTATCTCTGCGATGTCATCAGCGCGCACATCATCGCGAACCATTGAGCCTGAATCCCTCTTCTCCTCTATCTCTTTCTGCAGTGCAGCCGACTCGCTCTCATTCTCCACCAGGCGTCCGTAACGTATCTCGGCCACTCTGCCGTAATCACCCGCTCTCTCAGCGCTCTCAGCCTGGAACCGCAGCTCTTCAGCCTCCTGTTTCTTCTTCTGAAGTTTCTCGACAAGATCCTTTTCAGAACGCCAGCGGGCCTTCATCGCATCGCGGTTTGCGGCGAGGTCGGCGATCTCCTTTGAGAGCTCCTTCTCCTTAACGGCATCACCATCGCGGCGTACTGCCTCACGCTCTATCTCCAGCTGCCTGATGAGCCTGTCAGCACTGTCTATCTCCTCCGGCACGGAGTTCATCTCCAGCCTGAGCCGGGCAGCTGCCTCATCAATAAGATCAATAGCCTTGTCAGGGAGAAACCTGTCAGTAATATACCTGTATGATAGGTCAACAGCTGCAATTATTGCCTCATCCCTTATTATCACCTTGTGATGAGCCTCATACTTCTCCCTCAACCCTCGCAGTATTGAGATGGCGTCAGCCCTGTCAGGTTCATTGATCATGACCACCTGGAAACGGCGCTGCAGGGCCTTGTCTGTCTCAAAGAACTTCTGGTACTCGTTCAGCGTGGTGGCACCGATGGCACGCAACTCACCCTTGGCCAGTGCCGGCTTGAGAATGTTGGCGGCATCCATGGCCCCCTCTCCCTTGCCGGCGCCGACAAGAGTGTGTATCTCGTCAATGAAGAGGATCACCTGGCCGTCAGAAGCTATCACCTCATTCACAACCGACTTGAGCCTCTCCTCAAACTCACCCTTATATTTGGCTCCGGCTATCAACGCTCCCATATCCAGTGAATAGATCTTCCTGTCAAGGAGTCCCTCGGGCACGTCGCCACGGACAATACGGTGTGCCAGACCTTCAGCGATGGCGGTCTTGCCGACGCCGGGCTCACCGATAAGGATAGGGTTGTTCTTTGAGCGGCGCGACAGTATCTGCAGCACGCGCCTGATCTCTTCATCCCTGCCGATGACAGGATCGAGCTTACCTACACGGGCACGCTCATTCAGGTCAATGGCATAACGGTTCAGGGAGTCGTAGGTCTCCTCCTGCGACTGGCCGGTGACCTTTGCACCTTTTCTCAGATCACTTATTGCTGCATTGAGGTTGTCAGCGGTAATACCCTGCTCCTTCATCATCCGTGCGGCTGCATCTGATCCTTCCGGTATGGCAAGGAGAATGTGCTCTACAGATACAAACCGGTCCTGCATCTTTGCGGCGTGATCTGCCGCACGGTTGAAGACCGCTGAGCAGGCCTTCGAGAAATATGGCTCACCGCCGCTCACGCGCGGATAGCTCTCAATGAGATCATCAACGGCTTTGTTGAAAACAGCACTGTTGACACCGCTCTTTGAAAGTATATATGACACTATGCTTTCAGCCTCGGTAACTATCCCCTTGAGCAGATGCCCGCACTCGATGGCCTGCTGCCCCATGCCGGCAGCTACCTCGGCCGCCTTCTGAACCGATTCCTGTGCTTTAATGGTGAAATTTTCAAAATTCATGTTACTTAACTTTTTTTTCTTTTCGTTCAATTTTTTTGCCACACTATCAGAAGAGGATAGTTCATGCCAATATGACAGATTACAGATACTATAGGTCCCGTCAGTTCGTTATAATAAACTCAGAACTGTAATACACGCGAGCAAAACCACTCCGGAATGAATGAGAAGATATTAAGGACCCTGATGCATCTCTTTGCCATCATTGCCCCCGCGCAGGACAACGGCACGGACAGGCGCAAGGTTGTGGAGGCGTTTCTCAGGCCCCATCTCAACCAGGAGGGAGTGGATGCCTATCTGAAGATCTTTGATAACTATTATTCCGAGGCACAGCAGCGCCTAAAAAAGGGAAATGAGGCCCGCAGGAACGCGGCTATCTCAGTCAGGATAATAAAGATCTGTTTCGATATCGGAACCCAGCTAACCCTTAACCAGAAGATCATTGTACTGGTGCAGCTCCTTGAATATTGCCGCTCTGACAGCGCCGAGGTGAGCGGCACCGAGCTGGAGTTCATCATCACTGCTGCCGAGGGGTTTAACGTTGACCCCGAAGACTACCAACTGATCCGCGAGTTTGTTCTTTCTTCACGTTCAGAGGTGCCGGAATCATCCAGGGTGCTTGTCATAGACAGTGAACCCGGAGAAAACTATGAAAAAACCCACCACATACGAAACGAGACGCTGCGGGGCCAGGTGAGGTTCCTGAACCTGCCCCAGGCAGACATGCTCTTCGTGCGGTCATTCGGTACCGGAGAGCTGCTGCTGAGCGGTCAGCTGCGGCACGAGGACAGGGTCTACCTCTTTGAGCGCGGGGCTTCACTCAAGTTCATGAGCAGCAAGCCCATATACTACAGCGAGGTGATCAGACAGTTCCTTGATGAGAAGGCACTGGCATCAAGGGTGGTATATGAGGTCCGCGACATAGAATACAAGTTCAAGGAGGGAGACCTTGGGCTTCACTCCATGAGCTTCATGGAAGAGTCGGGAAGACTCATAGGCATTATGGGCGCCTCAGGAGCCGGCAAATCGACACTGCTGAGTGTCCTCAACGGTATCAACAGGCCCCACGCCGGTGAGGTACTGATAAACGGAGTCAATATCCATGACGAGAGTGACAAGGTAAAGGGGCTGATAGGATTTGTTTCCCAGGATGACCTTCTGATTGAAGAGCTGTCAGTCTTTGAGAACCTCTTCTACAACGCCAAGCTGTGCTTCGGGAACCTCACCGATCCGGAGATAACATCAAAGGTGGAGGATGTGCTTCACAGCCTCGGACTCTATGAGATCAGGGACATGAAGGTGGGAACACCCCTCAACAAGAAGATATCCGGAGGACAACGCAAAAGACTTAACATCTCACTCGAACTCATCAGGGAGCCCGCTATCCTGTTCCTGGATGAACCTACATCCGGACTCTCCTCGCTCGATTCGGAGAACATCCTTGACCTGCTCAATGACCTTAAACTCAAAGGCAAGCTGATCTTTGTAGTCATACACCAGCCATCATCTGATATCTTCAAGATGTTTGACAGGCTCATCTTCCTGGACAATGGCGGCTATATGATCTACTACGGTGTACCTGTAAGTTCCATAGGCTACTTCAAGGACAGGATGCAGCTTCCCAGGTACAATGACAGCGAATGTCCCGCCTGCGGCAATGTCAACCCCGAGCAGATTTTCAGCATTGTGGAGTCAAGGGTGTTAGATGAGTTCGGCCGTCCGACGCAGACGCGGAAAATATCCCCTGCCGAATGGAATGCCTATTACAAGGAACACCTGGAGGAGATGCCTGCCGCACCGGTACCGGGCAACGGCATACCGGAGATCACCCTGCAGACTCCCGGCAGGTTCAGACAGTTCCTCGTCTATGCCAAGCGCGACATACTCACCAAGCTGTCAGACGCACAATACCTTGTTGTCACCCTGCTCGAAGCCCCGGTGCTGGCTCTCTTCCTTGCCTACATCATCAGGTATTTCGACGAGAGTGTGCGCGAACCGACATACATGCTTATCCAGAACAGCAACCTCCCCGTCTATATCTTCATGTCAGTGATCGTGGCCATCTTCATGGGGCTCACCGTCAGCGCGGAAGAGATCATTAAGGACAGAAAGATACTGCGGCGCGAGTCCTTCCTGAACCTCAGCCGGAACAGCTACCTGCTCTCAAAAATAGGGGTACAGTTCCTCATCTCAGCCATTCAGGCCGCCATGTTCGTTGCAGTGGGCAACAGCATCCTCAGCATCAGGGGAATGTGGTTTGAATACTGGATCGTACTATTCTCCTGCTGGGCAACAGCGAATATGATGGGACTGCTGATATCCGACAGTTTCAAGACAGTGGTGACAATCTACATACTTATTCCTTTCCTCGTCATTCCGCAGATAATCCTCAGTGGCATCATCGTTGAATATGACAGGCTGAACCCCAACATCTCCTCGCCGGTATCCATACCTGTCTACGGGGAGGTCATTGCAGCCCGCTGGGGCTACGAGGCACTGGCTGTCGACCAGTTTATCAACAACAGGTTTGAAAAACAGTTCTACCAGTATGACAAGGTCATCAGCATTGCAAAGTTCAAAAAGGATATCTGGTACAACGAGATGAGGAGTATCCTGTCCAGGGTTGAGAGCAACATAAGGAAAGAGCGGCTGGATGATTCCGACAGGCACGATATGATACTCATCCGCAACGAGACAGAGGAAGAGATGGCCTTCACACCTGCAGTCGCATTTGATCCGGCGATCATAGACCCTGACAAAATCAGCCTGGGTGCAGTAGAGGCTGCACGTGAATACATCGAGAAGATCCGCAGATATTATATCGAAGTGTCCAAGGAGGCCGTGGAAGCCCGCGACCAGAGCATCATGGTCTTGGAACGGGCCGACCGCGAGGGATTCATCAAAATGAAGAAGGAGTATACCAACGAATCACTCGAGGAGTTCGTGAGGAACGACAATGAGAAGACCAAGATCAAAAGGTACAGGGACAGACTCTATCAGAATTACGACCAGATCTTCCAGGACCCGGAGAATATGTTTGTCAAGGCACACTTCTATGCTCCCCGCAAGAGGATATTCGGAGTCTATACCGGTACCCTGGCGGTAAATACCGTTGTCATCTGGTTCATGACGGCCATACTGTACCTGCTGCTCTATTTCAGGGTGCTGTACAGGATTCTCGAGTCCTCGGTCAAGCTGAAGAAAGCATGGAGGTACCGTCACAGGAGTGACTGAAATGACGGCAATAAAAGAGGCAGAGGGTGCCCCGGTCTAAAGGCTGACACCCTCTGCTTTATCAAACAACCGATCTTTTACTTTTCATTCAACGGACTACTCAACGATCTCGATCATCTTGAAGGGAACCTTGATAATTGAATCATAGTCCTCACCTGCCTCGAGCATATCTTCATCATCCTCTTCATAAAACCAGTTTATCTCCACATCATGTTTCGACTTGTGAATGGCCTCCAGCCGCTTGAACACATCCAGGATGCATTTTGATGAACTGGTATTGAAGTACTCAAGCCTGATGTTCACCACAGTCTTGTCAAGAGGTACCTGCATGTAATTGTCAAGCCATTCGTTGAGGGGCTTATAAAACTCGACCGAATTCTCGGGGATAGATCTCCCCCTGATCTCGAAAATGCCCTCGGAGGCATCAAATTTAACTGATGGTGTTTTGGGTGTTCCTTCGATAATGATCGGTTCCATAGTTATCTTTTTTGTTGATTGTATCATTCTGTCGCTACCAGAGCCGTGAGGCGGAAAGCTGTATTTTGGTTGTCATATTTCCTGAACCTGAAGTCAATCCTGTGACCCGTCTTTCTGGCTATGTCAAGCAATCCCAGTCCTCCCAGTCCCTTCTCCGTTATCTCCTGGTGATTGAGTATCTCCTTGTAGAGCTCCTTGATCTCCTCAGGTGATGAACGGTTTATCCTTGTCAGCTTTTCCTCAAGTTCCCTTACATGCACAGCGGACACAAAGTTACAGGTGGTCACCCTGTAACCCTTACCAAGCTTTTCCATAACCACCAGCCCGTACCTGTCGGACCTTGAGGCATGATATCCACGCGGCACCAGGTCGGCATGATGATAAAGGTTCTGCAAGCTCTCGACCAGCACGTTGTAGACCTTCTTCCGTATTCTCGGGGTCTCACGCGTAGCCAGCAGCTTGCCCTCCACCAGGTCAAGAGCTTTGTTGATAATCTCCGAGTCAACGTTTCCCTTGAAGTAGAGAACAGCCCCTCTGATGTCAAGGTCACTCACAAGATTTTCAAGATCAAAGCTCATCGGGCCCGTGTGCAAATATAAAATGTTTGTCGCTAATAGAGAACTTACCCAAATACCATTTTATTTTATTACCTGACAAGCTTTTTTTGAGCAGGGTTGCAACAGGAGCTGAAAATGTGACTGTCACTCGCCCGAAGGATCCGGTCTCTTCCTCGAACCACTGTAGAGTTCGTAGCCGGCATACCGGCATTTAATATCTCCGTTCAGCAGGTCATATTTTTTGAATGGTTTCAGACCCAACGACTTAAACCCATCGGGTTCGCCTGACAGTATCCAGGCGGTATATCCTGAGTAACTGTGTTTGAGAGCTGAGCCTGCAGCACTGTAGAACTCATTGATGTTGTCGGTGGCAATCCTGCGTCCATACGGGGGATTGATGATCAGTGTCCCCTCTTCCGCCGGTGCAGGGCTTGTCATGAAATCGCGCCTGGATATCTCCACAGTGTCAGCAAGACCCGCCTCCCTTATATTCAGTGTTGCAGTACTGCAGGCCTCTTCAGAAATGTCTGACCCGTATATTTTTACAGGAGAGCGTCTCTCTCTCTTCTCAGCCTCGAACTTCACCGACCTGAAAAGGGCAGCATCATAATCCTTCCATCGCATAAATCCGAAATTCTTCCTGTATTTTCCTGGTGCAATGTTGCATGCAATCAGGCCGGCCTCCGCAGGTATGGTTCCTGACCCGCACATGCCGTCAGCAAGCGGTTTGTCAGCCTTCCATCCCGAGAGAGCGATCATCCCTGCTGCGAGCACCTCGTTCAGCGGAGCCCCGGAATGGCCACGCCGGTAGCCTCTCCTGTAGAGAGGGGTGACCGTCGTGTCGAGAGAGACCGTCACCATCTCATTGCTGATGTGTACATTGACAAGCAGATCCGGCGACTTCTGGTCGACTGAAGGACGTTTCTGCGTGAGCCTCCGGAAAAAGTCGGCAACGGCATCCTTGACCACCAGCGCCACATAACCCGAATGGTCGAAATGAGGCGAGTTTACAACTGCTGTTACGGCAAAGGTCATACTGTTGTCAAGCCAGCGGTCCCACTCAATGGCCACCGCCTCATTGTACAGATCCCTCTTGCCGGTAACAGTGAAGGAGGCAACAGGCATTAACACCGAGACTGCCAGGCGGCTGTTGTAATTGACTCCGTACAGCATTGATTTGGGGCCGGCAAAGGACACTGCCCTGTTGAGCAGAGTGACATCTGCGGCACCCAGCGCCCTGAGCTCAGAGGCCAGAGGCTCCTCAAGCCCCAGCAGGGTCTTGGCAAGAAGCCTCATTGCACCTCCCTGCGGTAGCCCAGAAACTGATCATAAAGTGTAGGGTCATTCAATATTGAGATTGCCCTGTCAATGGCGTGATCCTCCCGGTTGACAACCCTGAAGTATTCATTCATATCCCAGAGGTCGCGCGCCACAAGTCCCTTCATCACCTTCAGCATCTCCGGCGCAGAGACGTTATACTGTGTCACGTCAAACTTCACACCGTTCCTTTCCCCTGCGGCCTTCAGCGCCTCAATGGTCTCATTATCAAATGTGAATTCGCTGTTGAAACGATCAAAAGTCCGGTACCTGCGCAGGAGCGACTTTCGGTTCCTGTCAGTGTACTCCACCATAAAAACGGGAATGGTGGAGGTACGGATCATGTCACGGTAATAATCCGAATAATAGGTGGTATCAATTGGTATGAATACATCCGGAGTGATGCCGCCTCCACCGTAGACGATCCTTTTGTTGGGAATCGTGTATGCTTTTAACGAGTCAGGCAGACCAAGACTGTCTGCATGTATCAGCTCGCCGTTGAAGTACCTGCTGTAATAATTCTGAAAATATCTGTCAAAACCCTCATTGTAAGGGGTCTGTATCGAACGCCCCGACGGTGTGAAGTACCTGGCGATGGTGAGCCTTATCTCGGACCCGTCAGGCAGTGAGAAGCCGTTCTGAACCAAACCCTTGCCAAAGCTCCTGCGCCCGATTATTATCCCCCGGTCCCAGTCCTGAACCGCTCCGGCAAGTATCTCGCTGGCAGAGGCAGAGCCTTCATCAATCAGGACTGCTATGCGGGCAGCGGTGAGGCTGCCGGACGGGGCGGACCTGTACTCCTGCCTTGAGGTATGAAGACCCTCAAGATATACTATGAGCTCTTCCGCCGGCAGCAGCTCATCGGCGATCTGCACCGCCGGAACCATATAGCCGCCGGAGTTACCCCTCAGATCGATGATCAGGCTCTCCATCCTGTTCAGGCTCAGTTGTGCAACAGCCTTCCCAAACTCCACCGCGGTCTGGTCGGAGAACCTGCTGAGCTTTATATAACCTGTATTTTCCGTCAACATATAAGCGGCGTCAAGACTGTTGACGGGAATCTTGTCGCGCGTGATGGTGAAGTCAAGCAACTCCTTCTCACCTTTCCGGAAGATGGTCACATCCACCGTGGTACCCTTTGCTCCCCTGAGTCTCTTCTGCACACCGGTGGTGGAGATGCCGACTCCGGTTACCTTCTCCCCGGCAATCACTACTATCCGGTCTCCGGACTGAATGCCCACCTTCTCGGAAGGTCCGCCGGGAATGGGTGATATAATAATAATTGTATCGTTGAGTACATTGAACTGTATGCCAATGCCTTCAAAATTACCCTGCAGAGGCTCGTTCTCCTCCTGGACATCCTCGGCCGGAATGTAAACCGAGTGAGGATCCAGGTTCCTGAGGGTTGTGATTATCATCTGCTCGGCAATCTCAGAGATGTCTACACTGTCAACATAGATGGCCTCCAGCAACGCCAGGGTCTTGCCGATCTTAAAGGTCTCCTGTGTCAATCCCTGGGCCCTGAGCCCCGTAAAATGAACAAATATCAATACCGTCAGAATGAATACAGATCTCTTTACCATTTCAGTTTAGTCATGATTGTTAACTGTGCCCGTTACTCCCACTCAATGGTTGAAGGGGGCTTTGAGCTTATGTCATATACCACGCGGTTGACGCCTCTGACCCTGTTGATTATCTGGTTCGAGACCTCGGCGAGGAACTCATGGGGCAGGTGGCTCCAGTCGGCCGTCATGCCGTCTGTGGAGGTGACGGCACGCAGTACGACGGCATTCTCATATGTTCTCTCGTCACCCATGACGCCTACCGACTGCACCGGCAGGAGGATGACGGCAGCCTGCCAGACAGTGTCGTAATAGCCACCCTGCTTAAGGCCGTTCACAAAGATAGCATCAGCTTCGCGTAGGGTATTCAGCTTCTCCGGCGTGACATCCCCGATGATACGTATCGCCAGTCCCGGTCCGGGAAAAGGATGCCTGCCCAGTATCTCACGGGGCATGTTCAGCGCCTGCCCCACCCTTCTGACTTCATCCTTGAAGAGAAGGCGCAGGGGCTCCACCACCTTCAGGTGCATCCTCTCGGGCAAACCGCCCACGTTGTGATGTGATTTTATCGTCGCTGACGGGCCATTGACCGTAACCGATTCAATCACATCAGGGTAGATGGTACCCTGTGCCAGCCACTTAATGTTTTGTATCTTACTGGCCTCACGGTCAAATACTTCAATAAAGATACGTCCGATGATCTTTCTTTTGGTCTCCGGGTCATCCACCCCTTTGAGGCCCTGCACAAAGGCCTCGGAGGCATCTACTCCCCTGACGTTGAGTCCCATTCTCCTGTAGGCCTCCAGCACCGACTCATATTCATTCTTGCGAAGCAGCCCGTTGTCGACAAAGATGGATGTGAGCCTGTCGCCTATGGCCCTGTCAAGCAGCAGGGCAGCGACAGAGGAGTCTACACCGCCGGAGAGGCCCAGAACCACCCCGTCGTCGCCGATCTGTTTACGTAGTGACCTCACGGTCATCTCCACAAACGACTCCGGGGTCCACCCGGCACTGCAGCCGCAGATACCCCGGACGAAATTACCCAGGATCGTAAGGCCCTCGGTTGTATGATAAACCTCAGGGTGGAATTGTATTCCCCAGCTCTCCTCCCCTTCGATTCTGAAGGCGGCCACCCTTACATCCTCCGTGGATCCCGTGATCCTGTAGCTTTCTGGTGTGCGTGCTATGGTGTCACCGTGCGACATCCATACCTGTGTTCCCGCTATGATACCGGTAAAGAGCGGATCATCGATATCGACAAAGACCAGCCTGGCGCGTCCGTATTCGCGTGTGTCAGAGGGCAGCACCTCCCCGCCATAAGCCTGTGTGAGATATTGTGCTCCGTAACAGACCCCCAGCAGGGGCAGATGGCCCTTGATACCGGTGAGGTCGGGCACCGGGGCACCGGCATCACGGACAGAGAAGGGACTGCCGGAGAGAATGACTCCTCTGACGCTCTCATCAGGAGATGGAAAACTGTTGAAGGGATGGATCTCACAGTACACATTGAGCTCACGTACACGCCTGGCGATGAGCTGCGTATACTGAGATCCGAAATCGAGGATCAATATCTTTTCCTGCACGCGGGAGTATTTGAATTAATTTGTCGGGCTCAAAGATAATCAATCTGAGCTATACAAGCCATCAGCCTAATATATAAGAAGTGCCTTCACGGGCTGCCTCTGTTGCGGCAAACAGCTCGCGGGCTTCCTTCTCCAGTATGTCAGCCGTTTTATAGCGAGCCGAGAAATGGCCTATAACCAGCTTCTTTACATCCGCATCGCGGGCCACAGTCGCTGCCTGCCGCGCCGTGGAGTGAGCCGTTCTGAGAGCCAGATTCTCATTGTCGTCACCGAAGGTCGCTTCATGATAGAGAAGGTCTACACCCCTGACATACTCCGACAGCTCCGGGAACCATGCCGTGTCACTGCAGAATGCATATGAGACGGGTTCCGGCGGAGAAAGGGTTACGGCTTCACAACTGACCACTTCACCGCCTTCGCGAATGATATCCTCGCCCCGTTTGAGAAGAGCTATCTCGGCAATCGTCAGACAGTGCTTGCCAATCATCTCGGGAATAATGTTCCTCTCAGCTCTCTTCTCCCTGAACAGAAAGCCGCAGGTGGGTATGCGATGTCTGAGGGGGAAGGAGAAGACCTCAACTCTTTTATCATTCAGAATCAGAGTGAGGTCACGACTGGCAAGGGAATGGATCTCCAGCCCGAAGCCGAGGTTGATATCAAAATCGGAGAGATGCCTCGATACCAGCTCCTCCACGGGGGAAGGGGCATAAAGGTGAAGCGGCGTCTTCCTGCCCATAAGATTGAATGACGAGAGAAGCGGGTACAATCCGAAAAAGTGATCGCCGTGAAGATGACTGATAAAGATGTGGTTGATCTTTCCGAAACGGATGTGGTACCTGCGCATCTGCATCTGGGTGCCTTCCCCGCAATCTATCAAAAACAACCGCTCATGCACGTTAAGCACATGAGCGGTAGGATATCGGTCAGAGGTCGGCAGAGCGGAACTTGTTCCCAATATGGTAAGCCTGAACGACATTCTGCCGCGTGGCATCAGGAAATGATTTTCTCTGCCTCCTCGATATCTGCTGTTATTGAAAGCACAGTGTCAAGCTGGGATATGGTTATCAGCCGTTCCACAGCCTCGTTCAGGCCGCAAAGCACGAAGGTGCCACCCGCATTCTTGCAGAGCCTGTTGGCTACCAGGATTGCACTCAGACCCGAAGAATCACAATACTGACATTTCTGAAGATCAAGAATGATGTTCCTCTCTCCCTTGCCGGAGATAAGCACCAGTTCTGACTTGAGCGAGGGGGCAATATGGGTATCGAGCTTCTCTGTCTCGATACTGATAACCGTACACTGCTTCTTGTTCTCAATGTTAAAGTCCATGGCTAATAATTTTGGCAACTAAATGTAAAGTTATTTTTTCTTTTTACCTATACTTTTAGCCTCTTTTTCTTCCATCTCCTCTTTCAGAGCTGCCAGCTCGCTGATATCGCCGAGAGTTGTCTTCTCAAGACCGGCATTGATCTTGCGGGCTGCCTTCCTTGTATTTTCTGCCTCTGAACGCTTCGATGAGGTCTCGGTTCCCTTCTTGAGATCTTCATATACGCGGCTGTGCGATACAATGATCTTCTTGGCTCCCTTGTTGAACTCAATTACCTTGAAATCGAGCTTCTCATCAACTGCAGCTGTCGTACCGTCCTCCTTAACAAGGTGCTTGGGCGTTGCAAACCCTTCAACACCGTAAGGCAGAGCTATGATGGCACCCTTGTCAAACAGTTCTATTATCGTTCCTTCATGTACCGAGTCAACGGTGAAGAGATCCTCGAACACGTCCCATGGGTTCTCCTCAAGCTGCTTGTGGCCGAGGCTGAGCCTTCTGTTCTCCTTGTCGATCTCAAGAACCACCACATCAATCTCGGCATCAATGGAGGTGAATTCAGCCGGATGCTTTATCTTCTTGGTCCATGAGAGGTCTGAGATATGTATCAGGCCGTCAACTCCCTCTTCGATCTCAACAAATACACCGAAGTTGGTAAAGTTGCGGACTCTTGCCTTATGTCGTGAATTGAGGCTGTACTTCTGTTCGATATTCTGCCACGGATCTGGCTTGAGCTGCTTGATGCCGAGAGACATTTTGCGCTCTTCACGGTCAAGGGTCAGGATCACTGCCTCAACCTCATCACCCACCTTCATAAACTCCTGGGCACTGCGAAGGTGCTGCGACCATGACATCTCTGAGACATGAATGAGCCCCTCCACGCCGTTGGCAATCTCAACAAATGCACCGTAATCGGCCATCACAACAACCTTACCCTTGACGGTGTCACCCACCTTGAGGGTCTCGCTGAGCGAATCCCACGGATGAGGCGTAAGCTGCTTCAGACCCAGTGCTATCCTCTTCTTGTCGTTGTCAAAGTCAAGTATCACCACATTCAGCTTCTGGTCGAGCTGAACGATCTCCTCGGGATGATTGACCCTGCCCCATGAAAGATCGGTGATGTGAATGAGTCCGTCAACGCCGCCGAGGTCAATGAATACACCGTAGGAGGTAATGTTCTTGACGGTACCCTCCAGTACCTGTCCCTTTTCAAGCTTGGAGATGATCTCCTTCTTCTGCTGCTCGAGTTCTGCCTCAATGAGAGCCTTGTGCGAAACAACAACGTTCTTGAACTCCTGGTTGATCTTTACAACCTTAAACTCCATGGTCTTGCCCACATAGACGTCATAGTCGCGTATAGGCTTGACATCTATCTGAGAACCCGGCAGGAATGACTCAATGCCGAAGACATCGACGATCATACCGCCCTTGGTGCGGCACTTGATGTAACCGGTGATGATCTCATTGTTTTCCAGGGCAGAATTGACCCTGTCCCAGGAATTGTAAGCCCTGGCCTTCTTGTGCGAGAGAACAAGCTGCCCTCTCTTGTCTTCCTGGCTGTCAACGTAAACCTCCACAATGTCTCCCACCTTGAGGTCAGGATTATAGCGGAATTCGTTCAGGCTGACAACACCCTCGGACTTCTGCCCGATATTGATAACCACCTCCCGGTTGTTCATCGAGATGACTTTACCCTCGACGACCTCGTCAACAGCTACCGTTGAGAGAGTCTCCTCGTAGAGTTTCTCCTGGTCTGCACGGCTCGACTGTGGCGCGAAGCCTCCCTTTTCGTAGGCATCCCAGTCAAATTCTTCAGGCGCTGCTGCCGCTGCCACATCAGCCTCCGCATCACCGGCCTTCACCTTTTTTTCTTTCTTCTCCTTTAGCATAGGTTTTTCTTCTTCAACCATCTCACCAGCTGACTCAGTAACAACTTCCTCGGGTGATGATTCAGCCGTAACCTCTTCAATGGCTGATTCTGCGGCAATCTCTTC
>WOYI010916478.1_pt2 | contig 68184 bp, 54 predicted proteins | sample 6423411 | NCBI WGS metagenome assembly WOYI01 (sample SAMN13441803, study PRJNA592873) | oil field metagenome | biome: oil field; feature: oil-well bore; material: oil-contaminated soil; isolation source: oil-contaminated soil from oil-well borehole | place: Germany: Wietze | collected 2016-10-18 ...
CGCCTGGCTCAAATGGGGATCGAAGTTCTTACTCCCGAAAAAGCTGACCGCGGATTCATACAATCAGCCATTGTGAACGAACTGCTTAAAGAGGTTTTCCTGCCTGAAACCAAAAACAAGTTTCTTCAAATTATGGACAAGCTTAAAGATAAGGGTGTACAGGGAATAATCCTGGGTTGTACCGAAATTCCCTTGCTGATAAAAGCCGGCGATTATGATCTTCCAATATTCAGCACGCTGGAAATACATGCGAAGGCCATCGTAAAATACGCATTGAAAAATGACAACAGCCTAACCTTTCGTAACTTCGAATAAATCCATACATAAATCAAACGATCACCAAGCCATGAAAAAGTACTTTTTAATTGTAATTCTTTTTTTGTTAGCGGTTACAAAAACCGAAGCACAGGTGGAATAACCTTTATAAAAAAAAGTAAGATTAACATCCGAAAAGAGGAGGACCTGAAATCGTTGGTGGAATACTACAATTCGCTGTAAAAGACTTATTTTAGTTCAGAAAATAAATTTTACCGAATGCAGATTTCGTTTATACTGGTCGAACCCGCTGTTCCGGAAAATGTTGGCGCAGCTGCCCGCGCTCTCAAAACCATGGGGTTTTCTGAACTTATTCTGATAAAACCCTGTGATCATTTGAGTGATCCGGCACGCTGGCTGGCGCATGCATCAAACGACATTCTCGAAAATGCGATGGTTTTCGAAAGTTTGAAGGATGCATTGACAGCTTTTGATTTCGTGGTGGGAACCACGGCCAAAAAACGATCAGTAAAAAACGATTACTTTTTACTTCCCGATTTACCCCGTTTGCTAAAAGCAAAAGGAAACACACTTGAAAAAGTGGCTATTATATTTGGCCGCGAAGAATCGGGATTAACCAACAACGAACTCAAACTTTGCGATCTCGTCACCACAGTTCCTTTACAAACTTCCTACCCTTCTTTAAATTTGGCCCAGGCGGTGATGTTGTATGCCTACGAGCTTTCGAAAACCGACTACCACGATTCCACTATTGTTGAAATAAACCAGGAAAGTTTTGCCGCACTCAAAGAAAAAGTAGCACACATTCTGCTAAAAACAGGATTCACCGAAAACACAAATATCTACCCGCGTTTCTTCGAAAGGCTCAACTTCCTGGCCGAAGACGATATCCATTTGCTGCACTCCTTCTGCAACAAAATACTCGAAAACAAAAAATAATTTTATTTCGTATGCAACATCCGAATTTTGACATCGTCATTCATTCAGAAAATTAAAAGTGTGAACACGCTTTACAAGAACATACACCAGGAAATAATCGACCAGTGCCGGGCAGGCGATCAAAAGGCACAGTTTAGTTTGTACAGGCTCTATTACAAACCAATGTACAATGTGAGTTTGCGAATTGTGAACGATGCCATGGAAGCCGAAGATGTGATGCAGGAAGCTTTTCTGAGTGCGTTCAAAAAAATAGACAGTTACCGTGGAGAAGTAAGTTTTGGAGCATGGCTAAAAAGAATTGTTGTAAACCGTTCATTGGATGTTGTGAAAAAGAGAAAGTTGAAATTCGAGGAAATTAGCGAACGAACCAAAGAGGCAGAAGATTACCATATGCCGGTAAAAGAGCTGGATATAAAACTGTTGCAAGAGGCAATTCAGCAACTGCCTGACGGATACCGGATCGTTCTCAGCCTCTACCTGATCGAAGGTTACAACCACGAAGAGATCAGCCAGATACTGGAAATTACCAACTCGGCTTCGCGCACACAACTGCTGAGGGCGAAAAACAAACTCAGGGATCTGTTAAAAGGAAAAGAAGTGTTCTCATACAATTAAATGAGGAGGAAATTGAGATGAAAGAAAAAGATTACATAGAAGAAATGATTCAGAACAACCTGGAGTTGTTGAACGACAGCGAACCGGAAGAAGGTCATTTCGAACGCTTTGAGGCCAAGTTAAAGGCCCGTGATAAAATCAGGCGTTTTCCCTGGAAAACTACTTTGAAAATCGCGGCAGTTGTAATATTTGTGCTGCTGGTTACCAACCAGGTAAGTATTTATATGTCGCCCGAAACAAAAGGTCTGGCCGGTTTGGTATTGAAATCAGAAAAGACCGCCGATATTAGCCTCGCCTCACTTTCTCCTGAATACAAAGAAGTAGAATTCTACTATACCACTTCGATTAACACCGGGTTAAGCCAGTGGAACGAACTAAACAAAGCCGGGTTCATTTCGGAAGACGAACAAGCCATGATGGATGATGAACTGAAAGAATTTGAGAGCATATATAAAAACCTGCAAACCGATTTGGCAGCCAACCCTTACGATGAACGGGTGATCAACGCGATGCTCGAATTCTACCAGGTTAAACTTAGTGTGATTACCATGATAGTAACCAAATTAGAAGAAGTCAAACAACAAAAAAACAACCAATATGAAAACAGTTAAATTATTTGCAACACTCTTAGTATTGAGTTTCCTGTCGGCAGGAATAGTTAGCGCCGAAGAAAAAACCAAAGAATTTCACGAATCGTGGCCCGTTTCGGAGGTGGGCACTTTACAGATTTTGAACAAATTTGGCGAAATTAAAATCAATAACGACGGCGGAAGCGAAGTAACCATCGATGTAAAAGTTACAGTTGAAGGAGCAAACGAAAAAAAGGCCAATGAACTGCTCGAACTGATCGAAGTAAATTTCAGCAAAAGCGGAAGTACTGTTAAGGCAGAAACCGAAATCGAATCGGATTTCAAAAGCCAGAAACATTTTAGTATCGATTATGTGGTAAACATCCCTTCGGATAAAAACCTGGTTATCGAGAATAAATACGGAAATACGATTGTAAACAAGCTCACCGGAAACGGCAATTTCGAAATCAAGTACGGCAATCTAACCGCCAGCGAACTGATGACACCCGCCGGTGGCAGTCTTTCGGTTGAACTGGCATACGGGAACGCAACCATTGGAAAAGCTACCGACATTAACGTGGACGTTAGTTATTCGCCCATGACTATCGATGAACTTAACAGCCTGAAACTTGAATCGAGATACTCGTCGCTGGAAGTTGAAGAAGCCGGGAAAATGGTAATAGAATCGAAATACGATAAATTCAATTTCGGGAAAGTGAAATCGGTGGATGCCAATTTTAAATACAGCAACCTGAAAATCGGTAAACTTTCGAAAAGTCTGAAAATTGAATCGGGTTATGGCGGGGTAAAAGTGGACGAAATTGCTTCCAACTTCGAATTCATCAATGTTACCAATAGTTATGGTCAAATTGCTCTCGGGCTCGGCAATGCTTCTTATTCGATCGATGCCAGCTGCAATTACTGTGGTATCGATTATCCCGAAGATGACTTTTCTGGCGATCGTATCAAAGAGAACAATTCAAACACCGTAAAAGGCAAAGTAGGTTCAGGAGAAGGCGGTAAAGTTTATGTTCGCAGCCGCTATGGCGAAATCAAATTGAAATATTAATACAATTGAATACATAAAAACAGGCCGTGAACATTTCCGCTCACGGTTTTTTAATGGTAGAAAAATAGGAAAGTTTATAAACATCAAACCAAAATAAGGACGGGCATTTCCCTTTTAAATTACTTTCAATTACAGGACTAAAAGCATTGAAAAAGAAGCGGAGAAATACGGGAAGTAAGAACCGGGATATATTTCGATAGCGATCCAAAAAACGGACCTGTTTACGAAATTCTTCATTTTCATCAAACATATTCTCCGAAATCAAATACAGATTCTTCAGAGCCGATCTCGATTTTTCCAAAAAAATGGCAGCCTCTTCCAAACCAGTATGTTCCACCGGATTATCGATATGACGGATTTCTACACCCTTTGTAAATAAATCAAATCCCAACAAGGTATCTTCGTGGCCATAGTCCCGAATCTCTTTGCGAAAAGGAATTTCTTCGAAAACTCTTTTCTCAAGCATAAAATTATTCGAGGTAATGATAAAACCTTTCTGGCTGTTCCTTATTTCGGCAGAAATGGCTTCCCGCTTCACCCCATATTTCCAACGCAGCAATTTATTATCCGACCGCGGTTTCTCTTCCGAATACGACGTTCCCCCACATAAAACGCAATTATTCTTCCAGTTCTTCAAGTAGGTTTCAAGATAGTTTTCATTGATTACTTTAGAATCAGCATCAATAAAAAGAAGCAATGCAAAGTTCGAATCGGAGCCCAGTTTATTGCGAATAGCGGCACGTCCTAAATTTTCTTTTAATTCGAGGTAAATCACGTTCTTCAACCCCGATAATTCCCTGTTTTGCCGTTTGACGTCTTCAGTTGACCCATCATCGTACACACGGATTTCGAACCGGATATTAAGTTTTTCGGCTTGAACGCGCAGTTGTAAAACTAAATCGTCAACCACTATGTTATATACTGGAATATTTATAGATAGCATTACCCGGTATCAATTTAGAATTAAAACTGTTAAATAATTCCGGCAGAAATATGTTGAATTCTATTTTTGTGAGAACTTTTATTTCTTGAAAATATTTTACTTTTAAACAGTAATTTTTTACAATGTCTAAATACTTTTTATTCTTTCTGGTAAATTTACCAATATTTTTGTTCGCGCAGGGTTATCGCATCGAAGTAGAATTGCCCGGACAGGAAAATAAGGATGTTACGCTTGCCTATTATTTTCTCGACAAAATTTATGCTGCCGACACCGTTTCTTTGGATGATAAAGGAATGGGGGTATTTGAAGGCGATACCCTACTTTCACAAGGCTTGTATAAAATACTGATCGACAAGGATCATCATTTCGATTTTATATTGGGAGCCGACCAACAGTTCAAACTCTTTAATGCAACTTCGGATGCCAAAGAGATGAAAATTGAAGGAAGTACCGAAACCAAAGCTTTTGTCGATTACATTGTTTTTCTCGATGGTATTAAAAAGCAAGGACAACAACTTGCCGAAGAAATGAAATCGGCCAACGATGAGCAAAAAAAAGAGATGCAGTTGGAAATCGACCGGCTTACTGCCGAAATGAAAGCTTACTGGGAGAAAGTTGGAGAAGAACTACCAGGGTCGTTTCTGTACCGTTTCCTGGTAGCGAACGAAGTGCCCCAACTCAACATCGGCACTTTACCCGAAGAGATACAAAAGAACGACACGCTGCTGCTGAATGCCCGCTTCCAATATCAAAAAAAACATTATTGGGATAATTTCGATTATACCGACGAACGCTTTTTATACACGCCTCTTTACAAACCCAAACTCGAAACATGGTTCAAAAATGTATTATTCCCTGCGTACGATTCGGTTAAACCTTATGTGTACGAATTTCTGGACAATGTGGAAGACAACCCTCGTATTTTCCAGTTTGCCACATCTTTTTTTCTGAATAGCAGTTTACAAAGCAATATAATGGGCATGGATGCCCTGTTTGTTGATTTAGCCAACGACTACTACCGAACCGGGAAAGCATTCTGGGTGAATCAGGAAACTATGAAAAAGATCCAGGAGAATGTGATCTTCATCAAGGATAACCTGATTGGGAATACTGCACCCGACCTTCTGCTTGAGACCATTGACGGCGAATTTGTCGATCTTCACCAGGTTGATGCTGAACTTACCGTAATACTGATTTACGAGCCCAACTGCGGACATTGCAAAACTTTTGTGCCACCTTTTTATAAAGATGTTTACGAGCAATACAAAAATAAAGGCCTGGAGGTTTTTGCTATTTATTCGATGGATAAAAAAGACGAATGGGAAGAATTTTTGAATGAGCACAATTTACACGACTGGATCAACGTATGGGACCCGAATAACGAAAGCAGATTCAAAATTTTATACGACGCCCGGACCACCCCTGCAGTATATGTTTTAGATCACGACAAAAAGATTATTGCAAAAAAACTGGATCTCGAACAAATGAAGAAACTGATCGCCGAGAGATTGTATTAATCAGCACTCATCGAACAAGTAAGGCTTTAAGATGTTCTTAAATGTTGAAAAACAAACTTAAAATAAGAATTTGTAAAGTTAAATGATGATTACAGAAGAAGAAGTAATAAAAGCGCATCGGATTTGGGGAGACACCCTTGTTGAAATCGGAAAATTGTATCTTGAAAAAAAAGACTATCGGACAGCCGCCGAGAAAATGGTTGCCGAATTGTATGGCTACGACGAACGAACCGTCCTTTTTAAACCAACCAAAGCAAGTGAACTTCCGTTTCGCACAACAAAAGAAGGAGCTATTTCATACTTTGTAGGCGGTAATGATGATTACCCCGAAGATATTGGTTTTGCTTTGCAACCTATTACCGAAGTCAATTTTAAAGATGCCGCAATTGCTATTTCAGAAAATGAAGCGGTTTCAATGGGCCACTACTTTTTCACCAATCTGGCCGGCGAACATTTAAAAGTTGAATTTACCATGGTTTTCTACCGCGCCATTAACGGAAATTTGAAACTCTGGCTGCATCACTCATCATTCCCTTTTGTCCCTTAGCAGAATAATGCACCTATGTAGCTAAAGGTTTACACATTTCTTGTGTTTCTGCTTCTATGTAGGGTCTGCTGATTTTATATGCGACACACGAGTTGGATATTGGATTGATCAAAAGGTTCTTGTGAAATAATTCTAATCTCAGCAGACCCTGATTCGATGGAGTGGCTGCCGTTTATGAATGTCGGTCAGTTCGAGGGTTTGTTTCTGGCTTTTTCGAAAATTACCTGGAGCCGGTTCGATCTGCAACTCCCTTTTATTCAGAAAAATAAAGAAAAGATTTTTGTTGAGCTCCCGCGTTTTATTAGCGAAGGTAGTATTGGTTTTTACCGTTTACTGGTAGAGAAGATGGTCGGGAACGGACTTACTTCTGTGGTCCCGGCAGTTCCGGTTTCCATTTCACAATCGAAAAACAAGTTGCTAAGCCAGGGATTTTACCGCTTCCTGATCGACCTAAGTTACGAAGCAGTTTCCAAAAACCGGATCAAAACGATTAAGAGCCGTGTAGTCAAATCCGAACAAATTCAACCTTCCACAACTTTTAACTTTAACAAAGGACTTCCGTAAAACAAAAAAGCAAGCCTAAACAGACTTGCTTTCACTATGAGGTTTTCGAATGTTCTTATTCGTCATTCATCGATGCAAGGAATTCAGCAATGTTGGCGGCCCGCATCAAACGTGTTTTCATAAATTCCATGGCTTCCAGCGAATTCATATCTCCAAGGTAGTTGCGCAGGATCCAGAGTTTGCTCAGGACATCTTTGCTCAGCAGTAAATCTTCGCGGCGTGTGCTCGAACTTGGAATATCCACCGATGGGAAAATTCGTTTGTTCGAAAGTTTCCGGTCAAGTTGTAATTCCATGTTACCGGTACCTTTAAATTCTTCGAAGATCACTTCATCCATTTTCGAACCGGTTTCAGTCAGGGCAGTTGAAATAATCGTCAGCGAACCACCTTCTTCAATATTTCGTGCAGCTCCAAAGAAACGTTTTGGTTTGTGCAGGGCGTTGGCGTCCACCCCACCCGAAAGTACTTTCCCCGAAGCAGGCTGAACCGTGTTGTAGGCACGTGCCAAACGAGTAATTGAGTCGAGCAGAATTACTACGTCGTGGCCGCATTCGACCAAACGTTTTGCCTTTTCTAATACGATGTTGGCTACCCTCACGTGCTTGTCGGCAGGTTCATCAAAAGTTGATGAAATTACTTCGGCGTTTACGCTGCGCGCCATATCGGTTACTTCTTCCGGACGTTCGTCGATCAGCAATACGATCATATAAACTTCGGGATGGTTGGCTGCAATCGCGTTGGCAATTTCTTTCAGTAAAACCGTTTTACCTGTTTTTGGCTGGGCCACGATCAAACCACGCTGGCCCTTACCAATCGGTGCAAACATATCAACAATACGGGTCGAAATGTTGTCGTGTCCGTTCCCGGTGAGGTTGAATTTCTCATCGGGGAAAAGCGGAGTTAAGTGATCAAAAGGAACGCGGTCGCGAACAAAATCGGGACTCCGTCCGTTGATTTCCAGAACTTTGATCAGTGGGAAATATTTTTCACCTTCTTTTGGCGGACGAACGGTTCCTTTAACAGTATCACCGGTTTTCAACCCAAATAATTTGATTTGCGATTGAGAAACATAAATATCGTCGGGCGAATTCAGGTAATTGTAATCTGATGAACGCAGGAACCCGTATCCATCCTGCAAAATTTCCAGAACTCCAATGTTGGTAATAATTCCGTCGAATTCAAATTGCTTGTTTTTCTGACGGTTATTATTATACGGATTCTGGTTTTGATTTTGATTATCGTTGCGCTGTTGCTTATGTTTGTGTTCGTTCTTTTGAGCGCTTGGCTGTGCCTGTTGTTGTTGCTGTTGTGGAGTTTCTGGGGCAGCTTGTTTTGCCTCTTCCTGAACAGGGGCCTGTTTTTGCACCTGTATGTTTTGCTGGGCAGCCCTGTTTTCCTGGCTTCGAATCTGATCTTTTCTTTCTTTTTCAAAAAATGCTTTGGTTTCGCCACTTTTTTGGGTTGCTTCCTGCATCTTTTCGCGATTAAAACCTTTAATGATCGCTTTGATCTGATCCTGGCGCGATTGGTTGTCAGACATTTCTGATTTTTGTTGCTCAGGTTTGTTCTGTTGTTCGTGCTTTTTCTTTGGTCCGGCGCCTACTTTTTCGCGCTTTACCATTTCAATGCGTTGACGAGGCCGCTTTTCACGACGCGGATCATCATCGGCTTCAGGGCTTGGTTCAGGTGCTTTTTTCCGAAGTCCCAAAAAGCCACTTTTTTGTTCTTTTTGCACCGGTTTGTGCTCTTTCTTTTCGGCTTCTTTAATGGCCTGAGTATCCAATATCTTATAAATGAGATCTTGTTTTTTGAAGGAATCAACACGTTTGATATTCAATTCCTTAGCTATATCCTTCAATTCAGGAAGGAGCTTTTTATTCAATTCTAAAATGTCGTACATATAATAAGGTTAATTCTTTTTCCCGATTACTAATTGTTTTGAAAATCGATTGGAACAATTTAAGAGGGGAGTGATTTCAGTGAAATCGTGTGCAAGTATAAATAAATACTAAATACAAAACAAAATTATAGTCCTCTTTTTTGCTTTTTGTTCCCGAATATAAAAATTATTAAGTCCTGTTGTATTGTATCTTTTGGTAGCTGAATTCGTCAAGGTGTGTTGTTGAACCTTAGCTTATTACAACAAATATACGTTTAAAACGCGAAAAGGTTCATTTTATGATTTTGAAGAGTGAATACCTTCTGTAAAAATTCACTCATGGATTATTTGGTGGCCAGCACACGTATAACCGAGGCTGTTCCAATATGAAAATCCCCTTCACGTAACTCGGTTTCAGTTTTTTCGATGTGCAGTTCGCCAAAATCCGAAAAATCATTTTTCATATCTTCAGCCGAATACAGCATGTCAGTATTTTTTGGGCCGCCCGAGTCTCTGAATACCTGCTCTTTAGAAAAACTTTCCATGATGAGTTTTCCTCCCGGTTTTAGATACGATACCAGTTTTTTGTGATATTCGCTTCGTTTCCCCGAATGGATATGTGCAAAAATCAGGACTATACAATCAAAAGTTTCCGGTTGAAATTCAATGTCTTCGTATCCTTTAATTAGGTAGTTGATATATGTATTATGTTTCACAGAGAGTTGTATAGCTTTTTTTCTTCCTTCGGTACTTAAATCGAAGGCAGTTACCTGCCAGCCCAGTGTTGCCGCGTAAACTGCATTGCGTCCTTCTCCCTCTGCCGCGAAAAGTATCTTGCCGGGTTTTAGCTTAACTATTTGCTGACGAAAAAAACGGTTGGGTTTTTCTCCGTATGCATATTCTTCAGCGCTGAACCGTTCGTTCCAGAATTCGTTCATTAATAATCTTTTGCCCGAAACAGATGATTAAATAAATTGTTCAGAAGAACATATTTATACGATTTTTCCTTCATATAACTCAAATCAGGGCTTCGTACAGTATTTCTACCGGATGTTTTGCTTTTTTATCTGTTCCATCTTTTATCTGATGACGGCATGAAGTGCCTGGCGCTGAGATAATCGTTTCTTCCTCTGCTTTTCTGACAGTCGGGAATAAAACCATTTCCCCAATCTTCATTGATAAATCGTAGTGTTCTTTTTCATATCCAAAGGACCCGGCCATCCCGCAACAACCTGACGGTATTTCAGAAACGGTATAATTCACTGGCAATAACAACATGCGCTTGGTTGGTTCGGTGGATGCCACTGCTTTTTGCTGACAGTGGCCGTGTAACAGAATATGCTTTTGTTCGCGGGTAAATTGATCGGCTGAAATATTTCCCTTTTCAATTTCGGCTGCTACAAATTCTTCGAATAAAAGGGCATTTTTTGCCAGTTGGCCCGCGCTGGCCTGCAAATTGGTATCGACCAGTTCGGGATATTCATCGCGGAAAGCCAGTATCGCAGACGGTTCGATCCCAATTAATGGAGTTTCCTCTGAAATTAGATCTTTTAATGCCAGCACGTTTTCTGTGGCCACTTTTTTAGCATTTCTAATCATGCCTTTCGAAAGAAAAGTACGTCCGGATTCTTTGGTTACCGGAATTTTAACTTCATATCCGAGTTTGGTTAACAGGAGAATGGCTTTAATTCCAATGTCACTCTCGTTGTAATTGGTAAACTCATCGTTAAAAAGATAAACTTTACCTTTTGAGGTTGTTTCTAATGTTGGAACTCCGTTTTGAATCCAGCGGTTCAGCGTGATTTTACTTAGTTTAGGAACAGATCGCCGGGTGGAAAAACCGATGGCTTTTTTTAATATCGAGGTGTTCATCGCAAAATTTGAAATAGGACGAAAAACCATTGCCACTTTATTCAGCCGGGGCAACCATCCAACCAGTTTTGAACGAAGCGGAACTCCATGGATGTCATAAAAATGCTGTAGAAATTCGGCTTTCAATTTCGACATATCGACATTCGAAGGGCACTCGCTTTTGCAGGCTTTGCACGAAATACACAGGTCGAGAATGTCATAAATTTCCTGGTGATCGAAAGGTTGTTCCTTTTGGTTGTTGTATAGAAATTCACGCAGGATATTCGCACGTCCACGAGTACTTTTGTCTTCGTCGCGTGTGGCCATAAAAGTGGGGCACATGGTTCCGCCAATCGCTTCACTTTTTCGGCAGTCGCCCGAACCGTTACACTTTTCGATGCTACGGAAATAGCCTTTGTATCTTGTAAAACTAAAAGTTGTATCGTATTCAGGAATCGCTTTGCCGGGAATTACACGTAAACTTTCGGTTATTGGCGGTGTATCAACAATTTTCCCGGGATTGAAAATATTATCCGGGTCCCAGGCTTTTTTCACCGCTTTTACGAGTTCGTAATTTTTTTCGCCGAGCATAAAAGGAATGAATTTGCCACGAACACGACCGTCGCCATGTTCGCCACTCATCGAACCACGGTATTTTTTTACCAAAGTAGCAACCTCGTTCATCAAAGTGTCGAACAATTCAACATCTTTTGGATCCTTAAAATTAATGAGCGGGCGGAAATGGATTTCGCCGGTAGCAATGTGTGCATAGAAAACACTATCGAGGCCAAGCTTTTTTAGTGCTTTTTTGAAATCGGCAATGTAATCGGGTAAATATTCGGGATGCACGGCGGTGTCTTCAATACCAGGAACCCCTTTGCGGTCGCCCGGAATATTCGACAACAAACCGAGTCCGGCAGTTCGCAGCGCCCAAACACGCTTAATTTTATCGGCGCCGGTAATCAGTGGATAATGATACCCCAAATTTGCTGCACGTAATTCTTTTTCCAGAGCCTCTGCTGTCGATGTCAATTCTTCCTCTCTTTCAAACGAAAATTCAATCATGAGCATCGCACCCGGGTCGCCTTTTACAAACCAGCGGTTTTTGTTTTGTTCGATGTTTTGTTTGGCCGCCTGCATTACAGGGTCGTCCATCAACTCGATGGCGGTGGGCTTGTATTTCAAGGCAATCAGGTTACCGTACAACGACTCTTCGAGTGTTTCGAAATGGGCGCAAACCAAACCTTTGTGTTTGGGAGGCAGCGGGATCAAATTCAGTTTCAGGCGGGTGGAAAAAGCCAGTGTACCTTCTGACCCTGCTAATAATTTGCAAAAATTAAAGGCTTCTCCGCCTTTGGTAAATATTTCAGAATCCATCAAAACATCGATGGCGTAACCCATGTTTCGGCGGGTAACACGGGGATCAGGGAAATGATCCCTTATTTCCTTCTGATTTTCTTTGTCAGAAAGAATATCGTAAATGTTCTGGTAAATGGCTTTCTCAAGCGGGTTCTGATTTTCGTTTATTTTTGCTTTAAACTGTTCAGGAGTAAGCGCTTTAAAAGTGGTTTCACTGCCATCCGACAGGATTGCACCTACTTCGAGGATGTGTTCGCGAACACTCCCGTAAACCAGCGAGTGCAAGCCACAGGAGTTATTGCCGAGCATTCCGCCAATCACACAACGGTTGGCAGTGGAAGTTTCGGGCCCAAACTGTAAATTGTATTTAGCCAGAAATAAATTCAGTTCAGCCAGCACCACTCCGGGTTCGATTACCACATACCGTTCTTTTTCGTTGAACTCGATAATGCGGTTCATGTATTTCGAAATATCCATCACGATACCGGGCCCCACTACCTGGCCGGCAAGCGAGGTGCCTGCTCCACGCGGGATCACCGAAGTGTTGTTCTCTCGTGCAAAAGCAATAATCTTTTTGATATCGTCGACAGATTTCGGACGCGTGACCGCCAATGGTTTCTCCTTGTATTGCGAGGCATCGGTGGAATACAGAACACGTTGTACATTGTCGATGAAAAGATCGCCATCGAGTTGAGATTTTAGTTGTTCAAAATTGGCTGGCATAAGGTATGTTTAATAGTATTGTAAAAATAGAAGATTAGCGGAGGCACTGCAACAAATGGTAAGAAAAAAAACTGCCCCAACCCACAAAAGGAAGGAGCAGTTAAATAATTTAGGATGATTAAAATATTTTAAACCGTTTGAAGTATGTCCCACACAAAAGCGCGGACACCTACTTCGTGGTTCACCTGGTCAAGTTTTTTTATTTTCTCGAGTAGGATAGCCACCTTATCATCTTCGATCATCGTCATCACTGCTGAATTGATCTCGGGCCAGGTATGCGTTCCCATTCGTGGTTCGCCGTCGACTGAGCCGCGGCCCATTACATTTTCCCACCACGTAAAACCGCGGATTTCAAGCCTGTCGAGCATGTATTCCACACGCTCGGTATTAGCCTGGTTAAAAACGATAAATACTGCTTTCATATTTCTTTTTTTTGACTGAAGACCGAAGAGAGAAGTTTGAAGTTAAAAAGAAGAGAACCAGTTGTCCCTTAAATTCCAACTTCTGTCTACCAACCTCCTGTCACTTCATTACTTGTCCATAAATAAAAATTGTTTTCTCACCTTATCTTTTTTCTTCCTTTCGTCGCGGCTGGCCAGTGAGGCGTACATTACCGGAACAATGATCATGGTTACAAGTGTTGATACGATCAAACCTCCAATTACCGTGATACCCATCGGTCTCCAGATTTCGGCGCCTTCGCCGGTACTCATGGCCAGTGGAAGCATCCCCAGGACTGTTGTGGCAGCGGTCATCAAAACCGGACGTAAACGTGATTTTCCTGACAGTGCAATGGCGTCGTACAATTCGATGCCACGGTCGCGCATCAGGTTGATAAAGTCGACCAGCACGATCCCGTTTTTCACTACGATACCAACCAGAAGCACGGCCCCCAGGGCGGCAACCACACTTAAACTGGTGCCTGTAATTACCAGCGCCAGGATTACCCCGGTGAAGGCAAAAGGAATCGAGAACATGATGATGAAAGGCATTCGCAACGATTCGAACTGTGAAGCCATTACAAGATAAACCAGAATTAAACTGAGCGCGAGTAGCGTGGCCAGGTCAATAAACGAATCCATCTGTTCCTCGTAGGCTCCCCCGATGGCAATCATAATTTGAGATGGTACTTCAATTGTGGCTGTTTCTGATTTAATTCGTGTTGCCAGGGTCCCCAGCGAAACTCCGTCAGGAGCAGCAGAGATGGTTACAATTCGTTCGCGGCGTTTGCGCTGAATACTCGGTGGCGACCAATATTCATCGATACGCCCGAGTTCACTCAATTTAATTTTAACACCTGCTGGTGTCACTATCGTCAGATCAAGAATATCGTTCATCGAGTTACGGTATTTCTCCTCTAAACGGATTTTGATATCGTATTCTTCACCTTCCTCCTTGAATAACGAAGGTACCAATCCGTTGATCCGGTTTCGCACAAAAGTGGAAACCTGTGCGGTTGACAAACCGTGCTCAGCAAGTTTATTACGATCGAAAACAATCTGCAACTCAGGTTTGTCATTTTTCCGGCTGATGGTTACGTTTTCGGCTCCATCAATATTTTTAATCTTCTCGAAAATCTTCTCGGCATACCGATTGGTTACGTCGAAATCGAAGCCATAAATTTCGTAATCAACGCTGTTCGAGCCTCCCAGGGCAGTACTACCGGTCGAAGTGGTCATACTCACCACTTCGGGTAACTGAGAAACCCGTTCCCGAAAATCGTCGGCAATATCCCAAACCGAACGCTGGCGGTTTTCGAGATCGGTTAAACGCATGGTAAGGTTGATAATATTCGATCCGGTTGAACTGAACATTGAAATAAAACTACCCTCGTCATCCGAGCCCGAAGAAGAAGAAATAATCTCGATTTCGGGATAATTTTCTGCAATTATTTTCTCCAGTTTTCGGGTCACTTTTGTGGTTTCTTCCACACGCAAACCGGTCTGTAATTCAATCATGGAAGTTAACCGTCCCTGGTCTGATTCGGGCATGAAATCGGTTTCCACATTTTTCATCATAAAAATTGAACCTACGAAAATGGCAAAAGTTACTGCGATAACTAAAGTTTTGTGTTTCAGTACATACCGTAAGGTTTTTTCGTAAAACGAATCCAGTCTGTTTAGTAATTTTTCGATGGTGTTTTCGTAGCCAAATTTTCTGGGTTTCACTTGTTTCCGGAGCCTGAGTAATCTGGAAGCCAACATTGGGGTGAGCGAAATGGCTGCCAGTGTCGATGTCACCACGGTAATAGTAACAATCCAACCTAACTGGTTAAAAAGTACTCCCGTCATTCCTGAAACTAAAGTCAGAGGGAAGAATACTGCAACCACCACCAGCGTGGTTACAATTACCGATAACCACACTTCGTTGGTGGCATAAATCGCCGCCTCGCGCGGACTCGATCCTCTTTCTACATGTCGTGTTATGTTCTCGAGAACTACGATCGCATCATCCACCACCATCCCGATCGCAATCGAAAGCGAGGTGAGCGAAATCACGTTCATCGAGTTTCCGGTTAGGAAAAGATAGAGGAAGGCAACGATCAGCGAAATAGGAATGGTAAGTACAATAATAAAAGTTGCGCGCCATCGTCCAAGGAAAAACAAAACGACAAGCACCACGAATACCATAGCGTAAAGCAGGGAGGAGGAGAGGTTGTTGATCGACCCTTTTATAAATTTGGATGAGTCGATAATCACATCGATTTTGATATCGGGAGGAAGTGTTGGTTTCAGCTCTTCCATGCGTTTCTGAATGTCGCGGGCTACTTTCACGGTGTTGGCTCCCGATTGTTTCATGGCAAACAAACGAAGACCGGTTTGACCGTTGATCTTTTCTTCGAGGGTAACATCTTTTAAGGTATCGCGAACCGTGGCTACATCGCGTAAATACACTTGTTTGCCAAGGTAATCGGCTACAACCAGGTTGTTCAAACGATCGCTTTCCGAGAATTCTCCCTGTACACGGATCTGGTAATCCAACTTACCCATCTTTACGTTACCCAGTGGAAGGTTACGGTTTTCGCTCTCAATTACCGAACCGATCTGTTCCAGTGTCAGGTTGTAAGCGTCCAGACGTTTTGGATCCACATCCACATAAACCATTCGTTTAGGAGTACCGATCATCGATACAGAACCAACGCCATCGACACGGTTAAGTGGGTTAATAATTTTTTCTTCGATGATTTTTTCCAGTCCCGGATAACTTTCGTCGGCAGTGATCGCATAAAACAGGATCGGGAACATGCTGGTGTCGAACTTAAAAATCGTTGGGCGATCTACTCCATCAGGCAGATTGTCCATTATTCGGTCGATCACGTCGCGAATATCGTTGGTGGCCTCGTCGAGGTTGGTGTCCCATTCGAATTCAAGCGAAACTACTGAAAGGTTGTCTGAACTGGTTGAAGTGATTTCTTTCAACATGTCAACCGAGTTTAGGGCATCTTCCAGAATTTTGGTTACGTTGGTCTCAATATCCGATGCGTTGGCGCCGGAGTAACTTGTCATTACGGTAATGAAGGGCGGGTCCATCTCGGGGTACAGATCCACCGGGATATTTATCAGGGAGTAAACCCCCATGACCACCACTGCAATGAAAATCATCAGCGTGGTGATCGGTTTTTCTACTGCACTCTTATATATACTCATACTTCTGTTCTAATAAAATTTTGGAAATGTGTTTCTTATTTGACCACTTCCACTTTGTTGCCGTCGAGCAAACGTGCCTGGCCTTCCACAACAATATGGTCGCCAATCTTTAATTTGTCCGAAATCACTTCCAGTTTGTCGTCGAAACGCTGTCCAAGTTCTACTTCAATACGTTTGGCAATGCCATTTTCTTCGACAAAAAGATAGCGAATGTCTGATCCCTGCATTTTTAAGATCGACTCGGCAGGAAGCACCAGTGCTTCGGTTTTTTCCAAAGGAATGGTAACACGTCCAAACATACCCGGGCGTATCTTCTCTCCTGGATTATTTACTCCAATCTCGATCTCGAACGAGCGGCTTTGTGCGCTGATAGTTGGAGAAATACGAATGATTTTACCATTGAATTCATCATTCGGATAAACATCGAAACTAAGTGAAACTTCCATTCCGTTCTTGATTTTTGGCAAATAGTTTTCCGAAATACTAACGATTGCCTTTAGCTTTTCAACCTGTATAATTGAGATGATCGCAGCTTTCCCAACAGTTGCTATCTGTGCTCCTGAATACATTTCTCCGGGTTCGAAATATTTGCCCGAAATGAGTCCGTTAAAAGGTGCAACCAAAATGGTATTCTTCCGAAGGAAAGCCACATTTTCCTGTGCTACATCATATTGTGCCTTCAACTGATCGTATTGTTGCGGGGCTACACTGCCTAATTTGTTCAATGTGTCGAGGCGATTATATTCAATTTCCAGATTCTTAAGCTGGATTTCGGCTTGCTTTAGTTGAACATCGTTCATTCTAACCAATTCCTGGCCTTCCTTTACACGGTCGCCCACTTCTACATTAATGGCTTCGATACGGCCGGGTGAGGTAGGAGCCATGTGGACTACATTAAATGGTTCCATGCTGGCGGTGTATTCTACCGACCGGGCGATTTCCTGATCTTGAAGAACGAGAATACGAATGTGTTCAGGTTTTACTGCCTGGACAGTGCTTTCGCTGTTATCTGTTTGCTGGCCAGTGCACGACATTAAGCCGATCACTCCAAGTGCCAGAATAGATAAAATGTTGTTAATTTTTTTCATATGATTCAATTGTTATTTTTTCTTTTTTCTACTGTTGTTGACTAGTTGAAATTAATTCACCTTTAATTTTGTCTAATTCGTTTTGTGCCTGCAGTACCTGCATTGTGGCTTGTAAATAATCCGATTCGGCTTTGAGGTAGTTGTTGTCGGCAGTGGTCAGTTCGAGGCTCGACATTATTCCCTGGTCAAATTTCTGACGATATTGCCTGATGACTTCTCTGGAAACTTCGACGTTTTTGCTTTGGTTTTCATAGTTTTCCTGTGCGTTTTTTAGATTAAAGACCAACTGATTATATTGAAGTTGCAACTGGTCTTGAAGTAGCTTTTTCTCGTTGTTGTATGTTTCAATATCAATATTGGCCTGTCTTACTTTCGATCGCCGTTCTCCACTTGAAAAAATGGGGACGCTCATTTGAAGTCCCATCATGTTTTTCGGGCTCATATCGAAATTTGGCTTCAATATTTTATAGGTGTAAGAATAATATCCTGAAATAGTTGGCAGGTAATTGGCTTTTTGCATGTACACTTGTTTTTTCTGTATCTCACCTTCGGCTTGTTTTAACTGGAAATCAATATTCTCACTGATATCAAAGAAATCGCTTTGTGCATTTTGAGAAACCTGTTCCATTATTTTATCCAGCGAGTCGGTGAGTTCCAGTTCGGTTTCGGACGAAACTCCCAATTGGTAGCGTAACATATTTTTTGAAAACTCAAGTTGTCGTTCTGCCGATTTTAAGGTATTGAGTAAAGTATTTACCTGAACCGAAAGCTGATCGAGTTCGATTTTTTCCATCACGCCAAATTCTACCAAGGGTTTCGTTTTTTCGTATATCTCCTGCAGATTATCCACGTTGTTGTATAAAATTTTCAGACTTTCGTCTGCAATCAAAACGGTGTAGTAGCTGCTAACCACCTGGCTCACAATTTCCTGTTCGGTTTTTAACTGCGAAGTTTGCATCAATTGCTCATACAATTTCGAAGTTTGCACACCAACAATATAGTTGGCGCTAAAAATCAATTGAGTGGCCCGCAGATTGAAAGTACTGGTGGGGTTGATCGGAATTTTGGCAGGTGGACCGTTAGGATCCAACTGGAAGGTGATTTCGGCACCCAGGGCATTGTTATAATCGGCTGTGGCATTCATCTGTGGCAAACCTGCTGCAATGGTTTCGCGAAGTTGTTCCTGCGATTTCTGAACGGCAAGACTCGAGTTCAGGATGTTTTTATTAAACTGGACGGCATACGCTTTGGCATCTTCCAGGCCAAGCGATACTTTTTCCTGCGCCCGGATAAACGGACTGATCAGGAGAGCAATTAATAGAATAATTTGTTTTCTTCTCATCGTATTGTTATTTATTGTTTCTCGATATTAAACTTTAAAAACTTTGATAAATTTTTGAGTTTTTTATGTTGCAAAAATATTAATCCAGATTTTGTTCGATTACATCAATTCCCTTTCGGGTTGAAATGCCGCGTATAAAATTGATCATCAGGTTTTTAAACAAGTCTGCGTAGTTGTAATCTTCTTTAGGGAATATGGTGTCATCGCCAATCAGGTTCATCTGTTCATAAAAAAGTTTAGATACCAGTTCAATATCAAAGTCCTTTCGGAAAAGTCCTTCGTTAATACCTTTTCTTAGCTGAGTATGAATGTGGTTCAAACTCTTTTCTCTTTGCTCGAGATGTTTTTGATTCCACACCATTGGGTAATATCTTTTCAGGTCGTAAAAGAATACAGGGTTGATCGAATTAAATGCTTTGATTCCTTCCTGCATGGTAGAAATCATTAGCTCGATTACATTCTGTGTGCTGTCGAGTAGTTCATTTTGACGGGCTTCCTGTTGCCATGACAGGTGCTGCATGCAAGTGGTGATCAGTTCGTTCTTGTCCTTAAACACTTCGTAAACGGTACGTTTTGATATTGCCAGGTTATTGGCCAAATCATCCATCGTCACATGCCGGACACCAAACTTCATGAATTGCCGGATTGCTTCTTCAATTATTCTGTCTTTTACTTCCATAAACAAGTTTTCAGCGTGCTAAATTATAGAAAACATTAAAAACCCATAAAGTTTTCCGAGTTATTTTAAAATATTTGGAAAAGATTAACACTTGGCTGATAATGGTGGGGGAGAAAATACCAAAGAAAGATTTTTTACAAATAGAGTTGTTTCCCAAGCTCAGTCATGATTTCAGCGGCATCACCACGTAAAAAGATGTCTGTAATTTCGCGGGTGAAATGTGTTTCTTCGATATTTATTTCAATAATTTTAGCACCGTTCTGTTTTGCAATCACCGGTATTTGTGCAGCCGGAAGCACTTCGGCGTTGGTTCCAATAATGATAAATACATCGGCTTTGGCGGCTTCTTCAAACGAACGTCGCTTGGCAAAAGCCGGAATGGGTTCGTTAAAAAACACGATGTCGGGTTTTAAAATTCCTTTACATACAAAACAAGTGGGAGGCAGGTAATTCAAATCGGCAAAACTCATATCGTATTCCGAGCTGCATTCGGTACAAATCAAATGTTTATAGGTTCCATGAATTTCGTAGACATATTTGCTTCCGGCTTTTTGATGCAGGTGGTCGATGTTTTGAGTGATGATGGTTTCAAGAAAACTACGTTCTTCCATTTTGGCCAGCACTTCGTGAGCAGGGTTTGGTAGTGCATCGCCAAGTTTGTCGTAAAATATCTCCTTGATCTTTAACCACGACTGCAACGGTTTTTTCCGAAAGAATTCGATTTCCAGAAAAATCGGATCGGTCGTGTTCCAAAGTCCGTTTTCACCTCTGAAAGGTGGAATTCCGCTCGGGACAGAAATACCTGCACCAGTAAAAGCCACCGTATATTTAGCTTTTCGGATGAGTTCTGCTGCCTGCCCGATTGATTCATTCAGGCGGGCCTTTTCGGTTTTAATTTGGTCCATATATTTGAAACTCCCGGCAGAAAAGGTTTCCTGCCGGGAGAACTATTATCGCAATAATTCATTTAATCTCCGGCTTCCAGATCTTTGCTCACCGAAACCGTGGTATCTTCATTAAACCTGATTTTAAAATTCAGTTTGCGGAAAACCGAGATCATCGGTTTATTATCGCGGGTTGTTTCTGCAGCCAAACGCTTGATATTGCGTCCTTTGGCAATATCGAGACAGTAATTGGTTATCATGAACCCTAATTCCTTTTTCTGCCAGGCATCAGTAATCAGGATCGCATATTCCATCATTTCCACATCAGGATCCGCAATCAACCGACCAACTCCAATGAGTTCTTTTTGTCCGTCTTCTTTCTCATGTTCAGCCACAATAGCAATTTCACGGTCGTAGTCAATAAAACAGAATTGAGAAGCCACTTCGTGCGAATCGAAGTAGAAATCGTAACGGAAACGGTGATAAATGGATTCTTTTGAACAACTGCTAAGTAACTCCAACCACATCGGTTCGTCTTCGGGACGAATAGGGCGCAGTGTTATCCTGGTTTCATCTTTCAACTGGGTTTCTTTAATCAAACTCTCGGGGTACGGACGAAGTATCAAATGAGAATATTCTTTTACCGGTTTTTGCAGAAGGTCGTGGTCAACAACTATTCGTGCATCAAGCGCGATCACATCGTTGGGTGTTACAATCAGTGGGTTAATGTCGAGCTCTTCAATTTCAGGATAATCGGCGGCAAGGTACGACAACCTGATCATTACTTCGATTAGTTTATCGATATTTTTGGGAACATCGCCGCGCCAGCCTTGCAAGAGGGGATAGATTTTGAGCGAGCGTAGCATTTGCATCGCCAGGTGTTCGTTCAAAGGTGGAAATTCCAAACGTTTATCTTTAAACAGTTCGGCAGTGGTTCCGCCCATTCCCACCAACATTACTGTTCCAAATATCGGGTCTTTCTTAGTCCCCAGGATAAGTTCGATCCCGTCTTTCGAGTCCACCATGCGTTGGACCGTAACTCCGTCGATTCGGGCATCGGGTCTTTTTTCCGAGGCTGTTTTTATCATGTTTCGGAAGTTGGCACGCACCATGTCCTCGTTTTTGATGTTCAGCGCCACACCACCCACATCAGATTTATGCGTGATATCCGGAGAATATATTTTCAGCACAACCGGGTAACCCTTCTTCTTTGCAATTTTTACCGCTTCGTCTTCCGTAGCAGCAGGTGTTGGGTGAGTGGTATCGATGCCATAATCGTTAACCAGCATTTTCGAGTCGTCTTCGTTTAAAATCTTTGCTTTCGGGAAAATATCTTTCAGGTACTTGGCACGAAGTTCGTGGCGATCGTATTGGAATGAAACCGGGACTTCCCGGGGTGTTTCGTATAACATTTGCTGATTTTCCGAGTAATCAGAAAGGGTCATAAATGCCCCGATAGCCTGTTCGGGTGCACTATAATTTGATATCCCGTGTTTATTGAAAATCTGGATTCCGTCGCGCATGGCAGTCCCTCCCAACCAAGCCGCCATCACAGTTTTTGTGGTTCGGACCGACATCTCAACAATGGCTTGAGCTGTTGCAGTTGGGTCGGTCATGGCTTGTGGTGTGAGCAGTACTAGTACCGCATCGACATTTGTATCTTCAAGCACTATCTCCGTTGCGCGCGCAAAACGTTCGGGCGTGGCATCACCAAGAACATCCACCGGGTTGCCGTGAGACCAGAATGGCGGCAGGTAATCATTTAGTTTTTGCATGGTTTCGTCGGAGAGATTTACCAATTTTCCGCCTAACGAAATCAGCGAGTCGGTTGCCATTACACCTGGGCCACCGGCATTAGTCACAATCACTAATCGATTTCCTTTCGGAATACGTTTTCTTCCAACCAGGTCGGTAAAGTCGAAAATGTTGCCAAAGTCGAATACCCGAACCAAGCCGGCACGACGGAAAACGGCGTCGTAAATTGAGTCTTCGGAAGCCATGGCCCCGGTGTGAGATGCGGCAGCAGCAGCCGATTCGGGGAAACGGCCCGATTTATAAACAATAATAGGTTTTTCGCGCGAAAATGCCCTTGCAGCCGACATAAATGTGCGGGCATCAGCAATCGATTCAACATATAGGACGATGGATTTTGTATTCGGATCCTGGCCAAAATAATCGATTAGGTCGCCAAAACTTACGTCCATGGTATTTCCGATAGAAACAAAGTTTGAAAAACCAATATTGGCTTCGTAAGCCCAATCGAGTACCGAGGTACATAACGCGCCCGATTGCGAAATAAAGGCAACATGTCCTTTTTTAGGCATTCCTGCCGCAAAGCTCACGTTCATATTTAAGCCAGGCACAAGTATTCCCAAGCAGTTGGGGCCGATAATTCTCATGTCCGGGAATTTGGCTTTTTCTGCTTTCACCTGTGCTTCGAGTTTTTTCCCTTCTTCCCCTGATTCTTTAAACCCGGCCGACATGATAATTACCCCATGTATTCCGGCTTCGCCACATTCTTTTACAATTTGGGGTACTAATTTGGCAGCGGTCATTATCACTGCCATATCTGGTGTTTTAGGCAGACTTTTTACATCGGGATAACAGGGGATTCCAAAAACGGCTTCGCGCTTTGGGTTTACGGGATAAACAACCCCGTTAAAACCTCCTCCCACTAAATTTTTGAGGGTGATCCCGCCAACACTGTCAGGATTATTGGAAACACCAATAAGCGCAATACGTTTTGGTTTGAAAATACTGTCTAACTTTTTGATAGCCATAGCTAATTTTTTTTTGGTTTATAGAAAATCGTTAAATTATCGCAGGTTGAATATTTTGGTTATTTGGCGTTCTAAATTTCATCAAAAAAAGTCAGCTTAAAAAATCACACTGATTTATAATAAACATTTCGATATTAGAATTAATATTCAGGGAATGAATGAATTATGCTGTTAAATTGGCTTTGTCGCTTATCAAAATCATGTTGCAGAACAACCTTGTATTTCACTGTTTTAGAACATGTGTGAATTTTATGCGAAAATATTTCCGGGTTGGGGAAGATAAAGATGAATATTACAAATAAAGAACGCCTTGATTTTTCAAGGCGTTCTCTGTGTTTGATAAGAATGACGATGTCATCCGTTTGTTAAATTATCTGGAGCCGATGAGTAAAACTACCTTGCCTTGTGTTTCGTTAATTACCTCGGCCATTGCCAGGTATATAGCAGATAAACCACAGATTATTCCTTCGAATCCGGCAATCTTACCTACCAGGGCCGATCCTGACCAATCTCTGATGGCGAGTAAGAGAAACAGAATCCATAAAGAAAGAAAAATGAATTGCAATGCACGGTTGTTTCCAAAAGTGCCGATCCACATCATAAAAGTAAATACTCCCCACATAAACAGGTACCATCCCATAAATCCGGCTGGCGGACCTTCCAGCCAACCTATTTTCGGAAATACGATCAGGAATACAAGAGTAAGCCAGAACAATCCGTATGAAGTAAAGGCGGTTGTCCCAAAAGTATTACCTTTTCTGAATTCCAGAATCCCGGCAATAATTTGTCCAATACCTCCATAGAATATACCCATTGCAAGTATCATAGAACCAAGCGGAAAGAAACCTGCATTATGGATGTTTAAGAGTACAGTAGTCATTCCGAATCCCATTAATCCTAATGGGGCCGGATTGGATAGTTTGTTTTCCATTTCGATAAAATTTTAGGTTGTTGAAATTAGTGATGGTTACTTTTTATGTTATCGTTTTACAGACACTTTTGCGCCTTCAATGATCTCATCCACAACACCCGGGTCGAGCAGGGTTGATGTATCGCCAAGGTTGCTGGCATCGCCTTCACCGATTTTCCGGAGGATGCGGCGCATGATTTTTCCGGAGCGGGTTTTTGGTAGTCCGCTTACAATCTGTATTTTATCGGGTTTTGCAATTGGGCCGATAACCTTGGTTACAGTTGCGCGAATTTCATTTTCGATTGTAGCCAGTTCTGCATCCGTAAGATCTTCGCAAATCACATACGCGTATATTCCGGAGCCTTTGATTTCGTGTGGATAGCCGACAACTGCCGATTCCACTACTTTTGGATGCTGGTTGATGGCATCTTCCACTTCTGCTGTTCCAATACGGTGACCAGATACATTGATTACATCGTCAATACGACCGATTATTCGGTAATATCCTTCTTCATCGCGTTTGGCACCGTCGCCGGTGAGGTAGTACCCCGGGAACGACGAGAAGTAGGTTTGATAACAGCGCTGATGATCGCCCCAGGTGGTACGCAACATTCCGGGCCACGGGTGTTTAATACAAAGAATTCCTTCGACACTGTTGCCTTTTAATTCTTTTCCTTCATGATCGAGCAAAACAGGCTGGATGCCGGGCAATGGCAGAGTTGCAAGTGATGGTTTGGTAGGCGTAATTCCTGCCAGCGGTGTGATCATGATACCACCAGTTTCGGTTTGCCACCAGGTATCCACAATCGGACATTTAGCTTTTCCAATCAGGTCATGGTACCAGCGCCATGCTTCTTCGTTGATTGGTTCACCCACGGTTCCGAGTACTTTTAGCGAACTCAGATCGTGTTTTGTAACCCACGAATCGCCTTGTGCAACCAAAGCTCGAATAGCCGTTGGAGAGGTATAAAAGTGAGTTACCTTGTATTTGTCGACCACATCCCAGAAACGGCCTGCATCGGGGAAAGTGGGCACTCCTTCGAACATGATGGAGGTGGCACCGGTTAATAGCGGGCCATAAACAATGTAAGAGTGACCCGTTACCCAGCCAATATCAGCGGTGCACCAGTAAATATCTCCGTCGCTGTATTGAAACACGTTTTTAAAAGTATATTCGGCATAAACCATATAACCAGCGGTGCTGTGCACAACTCCTTTGGGTTTGCCGGTTGACCCCGATGTGTAAAGTATGAACAGCACATCTTCGGCATCCATGGTTTCAGCTTTATTTTCAAACGAAACGCCTTCTATCAGATCGTGCCACCAAATGTCGCGGCCTTTCGTCCAGTCCACATCTTCACCGGTGCGTTTCAATACAACTGTTGTTTTTACCGAAGGACATTTTTCCAATGCTTCGTCAACAATATTTTTAAGCGGTATCGATTTGGTGCCTCGAAATCCACCGTCGGAAGTGATTACCACTTTTGCTTCGGCGTCTATTACGCGATCGGCTAAAGCAGTTGCTGAAAACCCGGCGAAAACAATAGAATGGATTGCCCCGATTCGGGCACAGGCCAACATAGCAATGGCCAGTTCAGGAACCATTGGCAGGTAGAGCGCTACGCGGTCTCCTTTTTCAACCCCCAGTTTCTTAAGAGCGTTTGCAAACTGTTTTACCTTGTCGAAGAGTTCGCCATAAGTAAGTTTAATTTCGGCTTCTATTGGATCATTCGGTTCCCAGATTATGGCTACCTGGTCTTTGCGCATAAACATATTGCGCTCAAAAATATTTTCTGTAATATTTAGTTTACCGTTCGCAAACCAATTTACGTCGGGTGCACCTTCGCCCTGAAATTTGTAATCCAGTACGTGATCCCACTTTTTTTGCCAGTAATGGCCTTCGGCGATACTTCCCCAAAAACCTTCGGGATCCGCCACACTTTCTTTATACTTCGCAAAGTATTCAGCTAGACTAGTAATTTTGTTCACCATATCAATAATTTTAAGTTTATAGAAAATTTGAAAGAATGAGATGTTGCGACTGTCGGTGCCTGACAAAAGCCTGATTAAATTCCGTTCGAACGATTTTTGCTGGTCGAATATCGGTTGTAATTGTTCGCTCTTATAATAGCTTCGTCAGGTATTCCGAAGAAAAGAAAACTATAATCGTATGGTAGTTGAAGTATCAAGTTGATAACCTTTTGATGACTACTCAAAAAATACAGGTGTTGAAATTAGCATAAAAATCATTCTTCCGGAAAGTTTACAATATATTATAAAACACCTTGTTTCAGTCTTTAAAACATTTTTTTCGGTTTTCGGGCCAAACTATTTTTTTTATTTTGACAAATTGAATATTTGCGTCATTTTCCATGCAGGTTTAATTAAGTTTCTTTCGTTTTTACAAAAATATAAAAATACCGATAAATCTGTTTTTATAAGTGCATATTCAAAAATGGTTGCAAAATAATATCTGAATCCCGTATTTTCTGACAATGCATTTGTAACTGTGCATCAATAGTTTTTAATTAACAGGATAAAATTTTGATTCATGGTTTACAACATAAAATTTACTGAGAAAAGTTATTCCTTTGAATCGTTGATTAAGTGTAATTTCGGGTAAAAATTTGATGATCATGACAATCCATAATTTTGAAGAACTGATTGCAGCAGCCCAGAAACAAGAAGCTAAACGGGTAGTGGCGATAAATGGCGTGGATGAATATACATTGGAAGCGCTTGAGGATGCGGTGTCCTTAGGTTTTGTGAAACCAATCGTAACCGGTGACCGTGAAAAGATTGAAAGCACTTGCTCGCGTTTGGGAATTGATTTAAGCAATTACGAAATTATACACACAACGTCGATGTCGGAAGCTACACAAAAAGCAGTGGAGCTGATTAATGGGAACAAGGCCGATATCCTGATGAAGGGGATGATTTCGACCGATAAATTTATGCTGGCCTTGTTAAAAAAGGAGTTCAATTTGGTACCTGCAAAAGGGACACTGACACATATTTCGGTTATGAAAAATCCGAATTATCATAAGATGTTGGTATTTACCGATGCCGCTGTTATTCCTTATCCTGATTTAAAACAGAAACTATTGATGACCAATTATCTGATCTGCACTGCAAAGTCAATGGGAATAGATGAACCCAAAGTGGCGGTGATCGCACCCACTGAGCAGATTATTATTTCAATACAATCGTGTATGGATGGAGCTACCCTTGCAAAAATGTCGGAGCACGGTCAGATTGAAGGAGGCATGGTTGACGGTCCGATGGCCCTTGATGTGGCGATCAACAGTGATGCTGCAAGATTAAAAGGATTTACCTCGCCGGTGGCTGGTGACGCTGATTGTCTTTTATTTCCGAATATTGATGCAGCCAATGTTTTTTACAAAACCAATTCAAAGCTGGCCAAAGCCGAGATGTCGGGTATTATTGCAGGTGCTAAAGTCCCGGTGGTTGTATCTTCGCGTGGCGACAGCCGTAAAACTAAACTGAACTCGATGGCCCTTGCGTCGTTAATAAGTTAGTATGACTCGAATTCTTGCTATAAACCCAGGATCAACTTCAACGAAACTTGCCGTTTATTTCGAAGCCGAATGTGTGCTAAGGAAAACCATCCGTCATCAGCTCGAAGAATTGATGCGTTACAAAACTATTATTGATCAGTTCGATCTTCGAAAAGGATTAATAATCGATGCACTGGTAGAGGAAGGAATTGAAGTGGATTCGATCAAATACATTATTGGCAGGGGTGGTTTAACTTATCCTCTTGAGTCGGGTGTGTATTGTGTGAATAACCTGATGATTGAACATCTGCGACTGGGGGTGTTAGGGCAGCATGCAAGCAACCTGGGACCGATCCTGGCTGATTATATTGCCTTGCAGATTCCAGGGGCCAAGGCATTTATGGCCGATCCGGTGGTTACTGACGAAATGGAAGAAGTGGCAAGGTTTGCCGGTCATCCAAAATTCAAAAGGCTATCGATTTTTCATGCGCTCAACCAAAAAGCAACTGCACGCTTACATGCTCAAAAAGTAGACAAATCGTATAATGAGCTTCGACTGATTGTTGCTCATCTTGGTGGCGGAATTTCGGTGGGCGCCCACAAAAACGGACGTGTTGTAGATGTTAACAATGCGCTTGACGGGGAAGGTAGTTTTAGCCCCGAAAGATCGGGCACACTCCCGGCCGGGCAACTCATCGACCTGTGTTTTAGCGGCAAATATTCAAAAGAGCAAATCAGGGCGATGCTTGTTGGCGAGGGTGGTTTTGTGGCTTACCTTGGGACAAACGATGCTCAGCAAGTCGAAAATCGGGCCAAAACCGGCGATCAAAACGCGATTGCAGTTCAGGAAGCGCTCTTTTACCAGGTGGCTAAAATGATCGGAGAAATGGCCGTGGTACTTGAAGGAAGGGTTGACGGAATACTGCTAACCGGAGGATTAGCCTACAATCGCGAACTGGAAAACTATATTCGACACAGAACTGCTTTTATTTCTGAAGTTTTTGTTTATCCGGGCGAAGACGAACTGGAAGCATTGGCTATGAACGCACTTCGGGTGGCAAAGGGTGAGATTCAGGCCAAAGAATATAACTTTCATCAATAGTTTTTACCTTCTTTATTCAACCGAATTCTTTTCGGATTTGTATTTCTGATCCTACTTCACTAAATTGTATAACAGATAATTACCCAGGGCACATTTAGTCTTTCTAACAAACCAACCATTTAATAATGACCCTGTTTAATACTGACGCGACACCTCAAAAAAGAAACCTGGTATACAGCCTTAAAATTGATTGGCTGTAATTTTTAATGTAAGTAGATAAACCATTAAATCCGAAATATGATAGCAATTGAAGACCACAAATTAGTTGATCCTGAAGGAAAGATCAAGATCTCATTTGAAGAAACACCAAATATTTCCGGTCCGTTTCCCAACGGTTTGCCCGACACAGTTGTGATCCATTATACAGCCGGAAGTTCGGCAAAATCGTCAGCCGGCTGGCTACGAAATCCACAAGCCAATGCATCAGCGCATTTGGTGGTTGGAAAAGCAGGCGAGGTTATTCAACTTGCACCCTTCAATATTAAAACCTGGCATGCTGGCCGAAGTTCGTGGAAAGGACGTGTTGGTTTGAATCAATACAGCATTGGAATCGAGATCGACAATGCAGGCGTACTGGTTCAATCGCCCGATGGATATTACACCCATTTCAGCAAGAAGGTGGAACCACAAAATGTAGTGATTGCCAAACACAAACTCGACTCGACGGAAAAGGGTTGGGAAGCGTATACTCAGCAGCAGATAGAAGTGGTCGAACAAATTTGTCTGGCGCTCAAGCAAGCGTATCCTATCGCAGAAATTGTGGGTCATGACGACATTGCACCTTCTCGTAAACGCGATCCGGGACCGGCATTCCCGATGCTGTCGTTACAAAATAGAGTGATGATTGGCAGAAATGAAGACCTGCCGGATGAAGAAGAACCAAATTTGCTTGGCGATGCCGTGGTAGTAGCCGAAAACCTGAATATTCGTTCCAATCCCGGAACCGAAGCTTCTAAAGTTTCGGGTCCTCTGACAAAAGGAACTAAGGTAAAGGTCGAGAAAACCGTAGGAGAATGGTCGTATGTTAAAATTGATATTGAAGGCTGGGTAAGTAATCAGTGGTTACGAAACGTATAAATCCAGCCATCAAATAGTTAAACTGCTAAAGCATCCGTCTGATAACCGGGTGCTTTTTTTTGATCTGTTAATAATTTTAGTGGCTTCTTTCAGAACTAAAAAGCGTTGCGCTGACTCTTATAAATAATTACCTTTACCGTCGACAGAAAAATTTGATATCTTTTTTATACCGCACCGATTTTTGATTATCCAATGAAAAAGAATACACTCGGAAAAGCAGGAATTGAAGTTCCCAAAATAATTTTTGGAACAAGTTACCTGGGCAATCTATATCGTGAATTGAGCATGGATGAAAAACTCGCCCTGATGCGTGAATGGTTTAAGGTAAGCGATGGAAAAGTAATGATCGACAGCGCTGGAAAGTACGGCGCAGGCTTAGCGCTTGAAGTTATCGGACAGGGACTGGAGGAGCTTGGAATTAAACCTGATCAAATCTGTATCAGTAACAAACTGGGCTGGTACAGGGTACCGCTTAGCACTGCTGAACCGACTTTTGAACCGGGAGCCTGGTCAAACCTGAAATACGATGCGGTGCAAAAAATCAGTTTTTCCGGGATTCTCGAATGCTGGGAGCAAGGTTGTGAACTTTTGGGAGGGAAATACAAACCCGAAGTAGTTTCAGTTCACGATCCGGATGAATACCTCGCTGTAGCTGTTGATATGAATGACCGGGCAAAAAGGCTGAAAGATATCCTGGAGGCTTACAATGCCTTGTTTGAATTAAAGGAACGAGGCGAAGTAAAAGCGGTGGGTATTGGTTCGAAGGATTGGTACGTAATTCGTGAATTATACGGGAAGGTAAAATTTGATTGGGTGATGTTTGCCAATAAATTTACCATTTATCATCATCCGATAGAGATTGTATCTTTTATTCAACAACTCGAAAAAGATGGTGTTGGAATTATAAATTCAGCCATTTTTAACGCCGGATTTTTAACCGGGGGGCAATATTTTGATTACCGGATTTTGGATGAAAACAACCCCGACGATCAAGCCCTTTTCCAGTGGCGGAAGCAGTTTTTTGAAATATGTGATAAACATGAAATTGAGCCGGGCGATGCCTGTTTAAAATTTGCAGTTTCGGCTCCGCAAATAGCTGCCGTAGCTCTTAATCCCAGCAAAGCCTGGCGGATGCAGCACAGCAAACAGACCCTGGAAAAGGAATTCCCAAAGGCATTTTGGACTGAACTAAAAGAGAAAAATATTATTGAACAGAACTATCCATATTTGTAACGAATGAAGATCATTGATACTCACCACCATTTTTGGAATTATAATCCGGTAGAATTCGATTGGATTGATGATGAAATGGCTGTTATCCGAACCAGTTTTTTGCCCGACGATTTACGTAAAACCCTTGCCGGCACCAAGGTTAACGGGGTGGTTACAGTGCAGGCCCGTCAATGCATCGAAGAAACCGACTGGCTACTTTCGATGGCAGAAGACAATGCTTTTATGAAAGGCATTGTAGGCTGGTTGCCACTATCTTCTCCTGAAATTCAGTCGACGCTTGAAAAATATCAAAACAATTCGTGGCTCAAGGGAGTGCGTCATGTGGTTCAGGGCGAACCTGATCCTGAATTTATTTTGGGAAAACAATTCAATGAGGGGATTAGTTGTCTAAAGGATTTTAACCTGGTTTACGACATTCTTGTTTTTGAGTACCAGTTGGCCAACACTATAAAATTTGTCGACCTTCATCCCAATCAGCAGTTTATACTCGACCATATTGCAAAACCACGCATCAGTAAAAATATCTTTCAGCCATGGAAAGATTTGATAACCGAGTTGGCAAAACGGCCCAATGTGTGTTGTAAAGTAAGCGGCATGGTTACCGAAGCGGATTATAATTTATGGACAGAAGAGCAACTCGAACCTTATTTCGATGTGATATTCGAAGCTTTTGGTCCCGAACGTTTGATGTTCGGTTCTGATTGGCCGGTTTGTTTGGTGGCCAGTAATTATAAAAATTGGATTGACCTAGTTGATCGTGTTATGGAAGGGTTTAGCGAAAATGAAAAAGAGTTATTCTGGTTCAAAAATGCCGAACAGGTTTATCAACTTTAACCATTTAATTAGTTTCAAATGAAAGCAATTGAAATACTTCAGGCCGGATCGATGCAACTTATAGAAATCCCAAAACCGACCGTAAAATCGGGTGAACTCTTACTCAAGATAAAATATGTTGGCTTTTGCGGGTCTGATTTAAGTACTTACCTGGGCAAAAACCCGCTTGTGCAGTATCCGCGCATTCCTGGCCACGAAATTTCAGCGGTGATTGAAGAAAAAGGCGAAGGAGTACCTGAAAATTTCGTGGTTGGAAAACCTGTAACAGTTGTGCCTTATACAAACTGTGGCCAGTGTACATCTTGCAAACAAAAACGTTTTAATGCCTGTCGTTATAATCAAACACTGGGGGTACAACGTCACGGTGCAATGGCCGAGTACATGGTAATTCCATGGCAAAAAGTTTTGGCAGACGAAGCGCTTAGCGATTTGCAATTGGCCCTGGTAGAGCCGTTAACGGTTGGCTTTCATGCTGTCGGGAATGGAAAGGTTACCGATTCTGACACTGTCATGGTTTTTGGATGCGGAATGATCGGTTCCGGAGCAATCATTCGTGCACACCTGCGTGGAGCAACTGTAATTGCGGTGGATATTGATGATGAAAAATTGGCGATCGCTCAAAAACTGGGCGCTGATTATGTGATTAATTCGAACACCCAAAATCTGCATGAAGAATTGATGAAAATTACCAGTGATAACGGCCCGACAGTTGTGGTTGAAGCGGTAGGCACCCCAATTACTTATAAACAAGCGATTGAGGAAGTTGCTTTTTCCGGTCGGGTGGTATGCATTGGTTATGCCGGTATCGAAGTTTCGTTTTCTACCAAATTGTGGGTACAAAAAGAATTGAAAATTATGGGGTCACGTAATGCCAATCCTTCTGATTTTGATGCTGTTATGAAATTCCTGAAAACAGGTAAGCTCGATGAAAACATGTTGATTAGCCGGATTGTGGTGCCTGAAGAAGCCCCTTTCGCAATGAAAAGCTGGGCCGAAGAGCCCGGTAAGATTATGAAAATTCTGGTTCGGTTTTAACAATTCAATTTTCGGTTGGCATTAAAAATTTCTATTTTCAACGTGTTAAAAGAATATTGAATAATGGAAGATAATAAAGAAACCATGCAAAATTTATATACCTTGATTATGGCGGGTGGCTCGGGAACGCGTTTCTGGCCTCGAAGTAAGACAAAAAAGCCAAAACAGTATCTGAATATTTTTGGAGATAGTTCGCTGTTGCAGGATACCATTGATCGCTTTGCCACCTTTACCAGTCACCATAAAATATACGTTGTATCGAGCGCTGCACAAGCCGAGGTACTTGAAGCACAGACACCGATGCTTCCCAAAGAAAACCTGATTTACGAACCGGTTGGTAAAAACACTTTGCCTTGTATCGGGCTCGCGGCAATGTATGCCGAACTCGAAGATCCGGATGGAATTATGGTCGTTTCCCCATCCGATCATTTAATTACAAATAACGAACTTTTTAAAGATACCGTATTAGCGGCCGCAAAAATTGCACACGAACGAAATGGGATCGTTACAATTGGGATTACACCTACTTATCCGGCCACTGGTTATGGCTATGTGAAAACCGCCGAAGATATTACCGGAACCGAAAAAATCAGGCAGTTTAAGGTGGAGCGTTTTGTGGAAAAACCAAACGAACAAACAGCGTCAGAATATCTGGAATCGGGTGGATTTTATTGGAACAGCGGGCTTTTTATATTTAAAATTTCAGTATTTCTTGAAGCGGTTCAACAGTTTGCCCCCGAATTGTATGTTGATTTACGCAAGATTCAGGCAGACCTTGGAAAACCTGGTTATCCACAAACTCTTGATACTATTTACCGGGCTGTTCAGAGTATTTCTGTTGATTACGGAATTATGGAACATGCCGATAATATTTACCTTGTTGAAGGCAACTTCGATTGGAACGACCTGGGAAGCTGGGAGTCGGTTTACCTGACAGATAAAAAGGATGAAAACGGGAATGCCGGTTCGGGAGAAACTTTGTTGATTGATACAAAAAATTCGTATGTTCATGCCGGGAACAGTCTGGTTGCTGTTGTTGGCCTCGACGATGTGATTGTAGTGCAGGACGGCGATACAATCCTGGTCTGTAAACGAGATAAAGCCGAGGACGTAAAAAAGATAGTCGATCAGCTTAAAGCCGGGAAAAAAGATCAATATTTATAAAATGTTTTCTGACTAAGAAAAAGCCTGAAATTTCAAGCCGGTAAAAACTAATAAACTTATGAAAGATCCAAAAAAAGTTGTGGTCGACAGGAAGATACTTGTTCCTTTTATTTTAATCACCAGTTTGTTTGCGATGTGGGGTTTTGCCAACGACATTACCAATCCAATGGTTGCCGCTTTTAAAACGGTTATGGAAATCTCGAATGCTAAAGCGGCAATGGTACAGTTTGCATTTTACGGTGGTTACGCAACTATGGCCATTCCCGCGGCACTCATCATCAAACGTTATTCATATAAACTTGGAATTATTATTGGACTGGCTTTGTATGCCATCGGGGCACTTTTGTTTTACCCGGCAGCAAAGTTCGAAATTTTTGGCTTCTTCCTGGTTTCGCTATATATCCTCACTTTTGGTTTAGCGTTTTTAGAAACCACTGCAAACCCATACATTTTGTCGATGGGAGCACCCGAAACGGCAACCCGGCGATTAAACCTGGCGCAGTCTTTTAACCCAGTGGGATCATTGCTCGGAATGACGGTTGCTTCGCAGGTGGTACTTCCGGCATTGATTTCGGATGAGCGCGATGCCGGCGGCAATCTAATTTTTGGGAGCCTGAGTGCAGCCGAAAAGGCTGGCATCAGAACACATGACCTGGCGACGATACGCGATCCTTATGTAATACTGGGTTTTGTAGTGATCGCGATGTTATTTGTAATTGCTTTTTCGAAAATGCCAAAACGCGAAAGTGCCGACCATGATATTCATACCAGAGATTCCTTCAAACGCTTGTATAACAACAAGGTTTACCGAACCGGCGTGATTGCACAGGTATTTTATGTGGGGGCACAAATTATGTGCTGGACTTTTATCATACAATATGCCGAAAACCTGGGATTATCGAAGGCTGTAGCGCAACGTTACAACATTGTGGCCATGGTTATTTTCCTCAGCAGCCGTTTTATCAGCACTGCGCTGATGAAATACCTGAATGCACGTTTTATGCTGATGCTTTTTGCAGTTGGAGGAATGTTAACTATAACCGGTGTAATTCTGATCCAGGGAATGCCGGGGCTTTATTTACTGGTAGCAACTTCAGCATTTATGTCGTTGATGTTCCCTACTATTTACGGAATTGCGCTCGAAGATGTTGGCGACGATGCCACTTTAGGCGCAGCGGGTTTGGTAATGGCAATTGTAGGAGGTGCTTTGTTGCCAATGCTCCAGGCAAAAATTATCGATATCGGGGGAAGCGGATTCAGCGACATTCATGTTCTGGGATTTATCTCGGAAGTAAATTTCTCGTTTATTCTTCCGTTAATTTGTTTTGTAGTCATTGCTGCTTACGGAAGGAATACTTACAAAGCATTCAAAAGTAAAACCGCCTGAAATGGAAACTAAAAGATATTGTAAAACACTGAAACTGCATGATGATCCTGATTTAATTGAGGCTTATAAAAAAGTACATGCACCTGGCGCTGCCTGGCCCGAAATTGCACAAGGAATGCGCGAAGTTGGAATTGTGGATATGGAAATCTATATTCAGGGAACACAGCTGTTTATGATTATGGAAACAGTGGCAGATTTCGACCACGGCGAGGCGATGAAAGTTTTGGCTTTAAAGCCCCGGCAATCAGAATGGGAAGCCTATGTTTCAAAATTTCAGAAAACTTCGGGAAATGCCACTGCCGACGAAAAATGGCAATTAATGGAACGAATCTACAAAATGGACAAATAAAAAGGCACAACTCAATGTCGTGCCTTCTCTTTCATCACTTAATTATTGTATTCTTAAAATCTGAACCCGAGGGTCAGAAGTATGTTTTGGTTGTTGTTTTCGCGAGGAAGCTGGTAGTAATTAGGTTGCTCATTTCCTTCCGAAATTTTACTTGCCGAATTGGTATAGGCAACATTAACCGACAAGGCATTAAATGTATATCCGAAACCGGCTGAAAACACCGATACATTATCGCTAAGTGTGCTTTGCTGATCAAGTACTGTTTTAAAAGGATTTCCATAATTTTCGTATCCTCCGCGGATGGCAAACTGTTCGGTGAGTTTCACTTCGGCACCTAAACGAAGGTTAAAAACACTTTTAAAATAATTGCCCATTACTGAATTCAGATCGTTAAAATTGTCCGAACCGGTTCCTCCTCTGCGGTAACGCATACTTGCATAATCCATATATTCGGCATCAACGCTTACCAACGCTTTTTTTGCAAAAACTACTGCCCCGCTCATTACCACTTTCAAAGGAGTATTAAAATCATAGTTATATCGATTAACTCCGTAGCTCGAATAATTTTGTGACAGATACGAATCCATACTTAACGTAGAATTTTCGTCAATTTGATAGTAGGTAGGAGTGTGGAAGGCCAAACCTAGCCTTACTGTTGAAACAGGGCGGTAAATGGCTCCAATCTTCAAATTGAAACCATGACCTTCCATGTAGTAATCATCGTAATAATTGAAAGAGTTGTTATCAAGTAACAATTCTTCGTATGCAGTGTTTTTGTGGTAGCTCATGTCGTGGATACCTAAGGTAGCACCCAGGTAGAATTTATGATTAAAATTCAAACTCATGTTGAAAAGGTATTCGTCGAGCCGTCCGCCCTGCGAAAAGGTTTTACGTTGATCTACTTTTTCCCCGTCGTATAAAATATTGCGATAGCTACCGTCAATAACATTTCCCTGGTTATCGGTATCAGGATCGATCAGGTAGGTATCCCATGCCAGTTTTGTTGGCCAGTCGCGGTATTGAATGTCTCCAATGGGTTGATTCAGATAGTTATTTGATATACCGGTGGCATAGTCGGCAATGTCATCAAGATATGACAGCGAAGACTGATTAAAGTTGGCAAAAGCGCTGCTACTGTAATCGGCCAGTCGGTTGTAACCAACGCCGTAATTTATGCTGATGATTCCCGCTTCAGAGCGATTGGTCCTGAAAGCGCCAATTGCTCCAACGTTGTTCAACGCAAATCCCTGGTCGTTGTCGCTAAATTTTGTTGTTCCGGCAGCAATTTCTGTTTTATTGATGTAATAGCTGGGTGTAATTACAAACTCACCCGATTGATAAACCGCGCTACCGGCTGGGTTAATCGAAAGCGAAGTAAAATCGCCACCGAGGGCGCCAAATGCATTTCCCATACCCGCCGAGCGGGCCGTTCCCTGAATTTGGTTGTACGACATTCGGAAAGCATCTGCAAAGTTTTGCGCCAGTAATAATTGAGGCAGCAAAATCATTATAACGATCAATGCGTAGTTTCGTTTCATGGCATTCATGTTTAAATGTTTCAAAATTGTATTTCCGGGAGTATTTATCTGCGGCCTCCGCCACTTCTGGATGAACCCCCGCCGCCGCCACCTGAACTTCTGGATCCTCCACCAGAAGAAACCGCGCTTCCTGAACTTCTTGAACCTCCTGATGAATAGGATCCTGAGCTTCTGCTGGAAGAAGAACTACTTCTGACAGCGCTTCCACTGCTTCTCGAAGGAGAGTAAGTAGAAGATGACTTCACAGAAGAGGGAGCACTATACGTCCGGGAAGATACCCCTTGACTGGAACTCCTGTTATAGGTAGAGCCCGCCCTGTATGCCCTGTTATAAGTGGTTGTTGAACGAGGTGATGCAGTGGTTGCCCCCGACTGGTTAACGTTACCCGAAACTACTCGTGGACGAGTATAACTGTTTTGAGTTGTGTTTGTAGCCGGACGCGTATAATTTCTGTTTTGTGTGGCTGTCCCCGGACGCGTATAACTTTGAGTTCGGGATGTTACCGCATTATTTGTTTCTCTTGAACTTTTATTAGTTGTCTGCCTGGTTAAACTACTGTTATCGGTAGTCCTTCTTTTTTCAGTAAGAACGCGGGAATCAGTGGTGGCCGATTTGTCTGCAACACGGGCGCTGTTTGTTCCGGTTGCTCTTCTGGCAGAAGTTTCACCACTTTTTAACACGCTTCTTCCGCTGGCCGAGATCGAAGATTCACTTCCCCTTCCTTCAACGGTCCTTCCAACTCCGCCACCGCCACCGGTGGTAGTTCTTCTACCATAACGGTAATTATCATGATCGATCGGATATGATCCGTAACCGGGATAATTGTATCCACCGTACCAGCTATAATATCCACCGTATCCCAGATATCCCCAGCCGTAGCGCGGGTATCCCCAACCGTAACCGTAACCAGGATATCCCCATCCATAATATGGGTAACCCCAACCCCAGCCAAATGGCATCGACCACGATGAACCGTAATACCATGGATCGTAGTAGAAAGGATCGTAATACATCCAGGTATCCCAGTAAAAAGGATCGTAATAATATGGGTTGTGGAAACGGCGGATGCGATAGGCATAATCGAGTTCATCGCCTTCGTAATAATTATTGATGACATACTTTACTTCGTCATCGTTGTAATAAACGGTGGTGTCACTGTTTTCAACTTCCATTTGATCCATGTTATAACGCAACACGTCGGCATCCTCTTCGGTGCCGTCAAATATATAGTTGTTCATGGTGTTGGAACCGTCGTCTTTTTTTTCGATATTGCTGATAATCATCGTATTTGCCGATTTCTCAGTGGCTTTGGCAGCCGTTTGGTTATCTATGCTAACAGGAGGGGGAACATCGCCCGGTGTAAAGTAGATGTCGTCGGTGTAAGTTCCGGTAATATAGCCTCCGGTAGAGCACGCTCCCAGGAAGATTCCCAAAACAGCCAATAATGTTAATCTTGATTTCATAACCTTTCCTCCCTTTATTTAATGTCAATAATAATTACTTTCTTTGTAAGCTCAAAATCTATATAGTTAAAAAACAAAATCTGTACCAAAGATTCGATTATGGCGAAAGAATTGACTCCAAGGAGTGAGAACTATTCACAGTGGTACCAGGATCTGGTAATTAAAGCGGACCTTGCAGAGAACTCTGCAGTTAGAGGTTGCATGGTTATAAAACCCTATGGCTATGCTATTTGGGAGAAAATACAGGCTCAGCTCGATAAGATGTTCAAGGACACCGGGCACGTAAATGCATATTTTCCATTATTTATTCCAAAATCATTTTTTAGTAAAGAGGCCGATCACGTGGAAGGCTTTGCCAAGGAGTGTGCTGTTGTTACGCACTACCGATTAAAAAACGATGAAAACGGGAGAGTGGTGGTCGATCCGGATGCCAAACTTGAGGAAGAGCTGATTGTTCGGCCAACGTCGGAAACAATTATATGGAATACTTATAAAAACTGGATACAATCGTACCGTGATCTACCGATTCTGATTAATCAGTGGGCCAATGTGGTACGTTGGGAAATGCGTACCCGTTTGTTCCTTCGTACTTCTGAGTTTTTGTGGCAGGAAGGTCATACTGCGCATGCTACTCAAAAGGAGGCGATTGAAGAGACCGAAAAAATCATCAATATTTACGCCGAATTTGTTGAAAAATATATGGCAGTTCCGGTTATCAAAGGCTTGAAATCGGCTAACGAACGTTTTGCAGGCGCTATCGAAACCTATTCGATTGAGGCATTAATGCAGGACGGAAAGGCATTGCAATCGGGAACATCACATTTTCTGGGTCAGAACTTTGCCAAAGCTTTTGAAGTGACTTTTGCGAATAAAGAAGGAAAAGAAGAATTCGTGTGGGCCACATCATGGGGGGTTTCAACCCGATTGGTAGGAGCGCTGATTATGGCACACTCCGATGACAATGGATTGGTATTGCCTCCAAAACTGGCTCCGTACCAGGTAGTGATCGTTCCTATTTATCGCCAGTTGGAGCAGTTGGCTACCATCAGCGAAAAAGTGGATGAAATAATTGACAAACTGAAAGCCAAAGGTATTTCGGTAAAATACGATAACAGCGACAACCACAAACCGGGCTGGAAATTTGCAGAATACGAATTAAAAGGTGTCCCGGTTCGTTTGGCTATTGGTCCGCGCGATTTGGAAAACGGTACGGTTGAAGTAGCACGTCGCGACACGCTCGAAAAAAATACCGCCCAACTTGAAGGTATTGAAGACTATGTTGAACAGTTGCTGGAAGATATTCAAAACAATATTTTCCAAAAAGCTTTCGATTTTAGGGCTGCTAATACCACCAAAGTTGACTCTTGGGAAGAATTCAAGGATGTTTTAAAAAACAAAGGTGGATTTATTTCAGCACACTGGGATGGCACAGCTGAAACCGAAGAGAAAATTAAAGACGAAACCAAGGCTACTATACGTTGTATGCCCTTGGAATTTGAAGAAGAAGAAGGAAAATGCGTTTATTCTGGCAAACCTTCAAATCGTCGTGTGCTTTTTGCATTGGCTTATTAATCTCTTATGCGGCTGAATCCTTCAACACAAGGTTAGCATAAAGAAGCAATTAAAATATTAAGCAGCTCTGTTGGGCTGCTTTCTTTTTTTACGCGGATTTGTTTACTTTTAAGCTTCAAACATAAAGTTATGGAAGACAAGGAAATTCGGGCTTCATTCCTGGAAGCTCTTGTGATAAAAACCGTTGTTAAACAGAAAGTTTACAACAACACGTTACAATCATTTAAAATCATCAAGAAGGTGTTGGCCCAACTCGAAAAGGATTACAGGAAAATTATTCAGGGTAATCTGAAAGAGGAGTCGATGCCACGTTACCGCGAACGCGGGCCATTTGAAGTGGAATTTAAAGTTGGGGGCGATCTGTTGTTATTCAGTATGCATTCCAATGTTTTCCAGTTCGACGATAAACATCCGGTATGGAACACCTCCTATATAAAAGACGATCCGATGAATTCGTATTGTGGAATGATCAATATTTATAATTTCCTGGCCGATTCGTTTAAATACAACCGTATGAACGACATCGGCTACCTGGTGGCGCGTATTTTTGTGAACAAGGACAACCACTTTTTTGTAGAGGGGAAGAACCAAACCGATGAGGTGGTGAAAGATTTTGCGATCGATACAATTTCTCCTGGAATTGTACGGCAAATTATCGAAACGGCTATCCAGTTTAGTATCGAATTTGATCTACTGACACCGCCGTACGACCAGGTGAAATTGGCAACTGTCGATCAAATGCACCAGAAAATCAGTCACTCGAAAGTGGTCACCGGGAAACGGCTGGGATTTACTTTTAGTTCGGAGGATGTGTAAAAGTATTGAGTTTAATGTTCAGAGTTGTCCGAGTTTATATTCCTGCCAAAATTGCATGGAAAACTTGGGGACTTGTTGTACAAACAATTAATATAAAACAGAATTTAAAAAAACAATTTGATAATGGAGAAAGTAGCAGAACGATTTATCGCGTACGCCAAACAACATACCACTTCCGACCCGGAGGGTAAAACTTATCCCAGTACCGGCCGCCAGCTCGATTTTATGAGAAAGTTAGTTAAGGAGTTAAAAGAGATTGGGCTCAGCAATGTAGAAATGGATAAATATGGTTACGTCACCGCAACTATTCCGGCTAACGGTGTGGTGAATTGTCCGGTTGTTGGGTTTATTTCTCATGTGGATACCAGCCCCGATTTTTCGGGAGAGAATGTACAACCACAAATTCTGAAAGACTACAACGGCTCACCTGTTCATCTAAAAAATGGAGTAGTGATTGATCCCAAAGAATTTCCTGAAATATTGAATTACAAAGGACAGGATATTATTACCGCCGACGGGACCACTTTGCTGGGTGCCGACGACAAAGCCGGCGTGGCAGAAATTGTAACTGCTGCCGAGCTGATCCTGGAAGCAAAAAGTTTAAAACACGGTAAAATACGCATTGCTTTTACCCCTGATGAAGAGATCGGAAAAGGAACCGATCATTTTGACGTAAAGAAATTCGGAGCTGATTTTGCATACACACTTGATGGCGGTGAGATCGGCGAACTCGAGTTTGAGAATTTCAACGCAGCGGGTGCCAAAATTCATATTAAAGGAAGAAGCGTACACCCGGGGGCGGCTAAAAATAAAATGGTGAATGCGCTAAATGTTGCCCAACAACTGATCGCAATGCTGCCGGCCACGCAACGTCCGGAACATACTGAAAAATATGAAGGCTTTTTTCATTTGTTATCGCTGAACGGAAATGTCGAAAGCGCCGACCTGCAATACCTGGTCCGGGACCACAGTTTCGAAAAATTTGAGCAAAAGAAAAAGCTGCTGCAGGAAGCTGTAAATTTCGTAAATACTGATTTGGGTCGCGAACTGGTGGAATTAAAATTAGAAGACCAGTACTACAATATGCTGCAAAAAATTGAACCTGTAATGCACATTATAGATATTGCCAAACAGGCTATGATACAAGCCGGGATCGAACCAAAAATCAAGGCGATTCGGGGAGGGACCGACGGAGCGCGGCTCTCGTATGATGGTTTGCCATGCCCTAATATTTTTGCCGGTGGACACAACTTTCACGGGCCGTTCGAGTTTGTACCCATTCCTTCGATGTCAAAAGCGGTTGAAGTAATTCTGAATATCGCAACATTGGTAGCCAAACGTTAATTCAAAAGCGCTTCAGAAATTCAAATCGATTACAGATGCTGCAACACTTTATTCAAAATATCGCGAATCAAAAACTGATTGAAGCAGGGCAGCGTGTGTTGCTGGCAGTTAGCGGCGGAATCGACAGCATGGCGCTTCTGCATCTTTTCGAACGCTCGGGCTTTGAATACGGCGTGGTACACTGTAACTTTCATTTGCGTGGCAAAGAATCGGATGGCGACGAGGACTTTGTACGCGAACAGGTGGAACAACATGGTATTCCGTCGTTTTTTAAAGACTTTGAAACCGAAGAGTTTGCCCGTCTGCGAGGAATCTCAATAGAAATGGCTGCCCGCGAGCTTCGTTACGAATATTTTGAAAAGATCAGGCAGGAACAAGGTTTCGACCTTATTGCCACAGCTCACCATCAAGACGACCTGATCGAAACTTTTTTCCTGAATCTTTCGCGCAAAACAGGTATCCACGGATTAACCGGAATCAAAGACAAAGCCGGACACTTGATCAGGCCGTTATTATTTGCCGACAGGGAAGAAATAGAAAAATACGCCAAAGGACATTTTATCGAATTTCGCGAAGATTCAAGCAATAACGAAGTGGTTTTCCAGCGGAATTTTCTAAGACATAAAATTCTTCCGCTTTTTTCTGAAATGAATCCTGCGTTTAAAAAGAATGTTCTGGCAGGTATTTCCAATTTGAAAGAAGCCGAATTGGTGTATGATTATTTTATCCACGGCGAATTGAATAAACTGGTGATGAAGGAGAAGAACGAAGTTCGGATCGATATCCAACAACTCCGCAGTACACAATTTCCTCAATTAATCTTGTTCGAGGCCCTGGCTGAATATCATTTCAATTCAATAGTCGTTGATGAGATTTACAAAAGCCTGGATGCCGAATCGGGCCGCCAGTTTTATTCATCGACTCACCGGATGGTAAAAGACCGCGAATATCTTTTTGTATCTGAACTCAGCAAAGGGGAGGAGAAAATGTACTATATCGAGGAGAACGACATGGAACTTTTCGAACCCTTTGATATTAGTATCGAAAAACTTGATATAACCGATTTTAAGATGATCAAAGACCGGCGTGTAGCCTGTATTGATGCCGATGAAATCGCGTTTCCGCTTTTGATCAGAAAATGGCAGGCCGGCGATTATTTTCAACCGCTGGGTATGCAGGGGATGAAAAAGGTAAGTGATTTTTTTATCGATCAGAAAATTCCTCTTCACGAAAAAGAAAATACCTGGCTTTTGTGCAGCGGCAAAAAAATAGTGTGGATAATGGGGCAACGGCTCGACGAGCGCTCTAAAATTACCCCTCAAACTCAGCACGTGTTAAAGATTGAAATTTGCTGATGTTATTGTCTATAATGCAATGCAATCCGATTTCCTTCCGAATCGATAAACAAAGCCATAAATCCGGGTTCGGGAGAAATCTGTGTTTTGGGCTGCAACACCTTTCCTCCGGCATCTTCCACACGTGAGAGTTCAATAGACAAGTCGCCCGAATGCGCGGTGAAATATACTAATGTTCCTTCGGTTGAAGGTTTGTAAAATCGGGGTGGTAGTCAAGTGAGCCCGGAGAACCCAGTCCGTCTTCCTGAAACGGGAACCAACCCATTATCAGCGTTCCAAGTACGTTTTCTGAATTTTAACAGAATATCGTTATCCAATCAATTTGGCAGGTTCATAAAAAAAGACACAATCTATTAGATCATGTCCTTCTTTTTTAAAATCGATTTTTGCATCATTTTTTCATTATCATTACTGACTAACATTTATTGGAAGAGAAGCCGGAAAAGTACCGGTTGTTATCTCATTTCCTGTTGTCAAAATAAATAGCTTCCCGGCTTTTATTCAATTCCGTGATTGGGGTAATTTATATCAATTTGATTTCAAACTGGGCCTTATTTTATTATCATGCGGGTATATCGTTCTTTTTTCTATTAGATTTGGCTTTTTCATTTTAGCTGAGGATTTCAATATTGATATAAACATAAATGTAATTTTTTTTTGAACTGTTATCTACCCATTTTTCAGAACTCTGTCATACTTTATTGGTTATCTCCCCGGTTTTCTTAAACTAATTAAATTTTCATTGGTTAAATGTTGTTTAAGTTTGTCAAGTGGAAAACAATCCTACATTTTCAGAATTTATATAAGAAAGAATTGTGACATGATAGAAATAGGAATTGACAGTTTTGCTGCTGCGCCTGAAAGCAATGACAACGACCGGACACTGGATAACTCGATTGCGATAGCCGAATTGATCGAACGAATGGAACTTGCCGATCAGGCAGGGCTTCATGTTTTTGGTTTGGGTGAACATTACCGTCGGGAATACCTCGATTCTGCTTCGCCAATGATTTTGGCTGCTGCGGCTTCTCGTACAAAAAACATCAAACTCACCAGTGCCGTTACTGTTTTGAGCGCTGCCGACCCGGTCAGGGTATTTCAGAATTTTGCAACGCTTGATCTTATAAGCAAAGGCCGCGCCGAAATGGTGGTAGGGCGGGGTTCGTTTATCGAATCATTTCCACTCTTTGGGTTGGAGCTAAACGACTATGACGCATTGTTTTCGGAGAAGCTCGATCTTCTGTTGCAGATTCGCGAACAGGAAGTAATCAGCTGGTCGGGTAGATTTCGTCCGGCACTGGAAGAACAATCCATTTATCCGCGGCCATTGCAAAAATCGATTCCAATTTGGCTGGGAGTGGGGGGAACGCCCGCATCGTTTGTACGTGCCGGTCGGCTCGGGCTTCCGTTAATGGTGGCTGTAATTGGCGGCGAGACACACCGTTTTCGTCCATTAATCGATATGTACCGGCGGGCAGGACAAGAGAATGGTCACGCTCCCGAAAAACTAAAAGTTGGCCTTCACTCGCTTGGATATGTTGCAACAGATAACACTCAAGCTAAGGATGCTTATTATCGGGGTTATGCCAAAACATTTACAGAAATTGGTAAAGAACGAGGTTGGGGACCGGTAACCAAGAGTCATTTCGATGCACAAACCGGGCTTTTGGGTGCATTGGTGATCGGTGATCCGGAGAGGGTGGCCGAGAAAATACTTCGGCACAGCAAAGCTTTGGGAGGTATTTCGCGTTTTACTTTTCAAATGGATGCGGGCGGAATAACACATACACAAATGATGAAAGCCATCGAACTGATTGGAGAAAAAGTTATTCCCCTCGTGAATGGATAAAGCCTGTTTCTTATCTATGATGATAGGTTTTTTTTGCAAAAAGTTAGTAGGTTTGGTGCATGGATTAATCGATTCTTAATCAGGAAATTACCTTGCCAAACGATTACATTTATGAAGTTGGCGGGTTTGCCTCATGGTAACTGCGATGCCCAGGCTGTGCATTACGATATGCTTATTATCAGTACATTATAGCTTCTAAATAATCTGCCTTTCATGTAAAATAGTTTATTCTTCGTTTGTCATCGAGTACGGGTAACTTTCAGGCCCTGTCCCACGGTTCTTATTTGGTGTAGAAGCCATGGTAAAACTAAGCTTTCCTCCATTTTCAAGGGTTGCATGTTTCAGATAGTTTTTATCGTAGTTTTCGCCGTTCAGACTGGCGCTATTCACATAAATATTTTCTTTTGAGTTGTTCGCCGCATCAATCACAAAAGTGTTGCCGTTCTCAAGTTGCAAAGTGATCTTGTTAAACAGTGGCGATCCGATCACATATTCGTCGCTTCCCGGGCAAACGGGATAAAATCCCATTGAACTGAAAACATACCAGGCCGATGTTTGGCCATTGTCTTCGTCGCCACAATATCCGTCAGACTGGGAATTGTACAGTTTATCCATTACTTCGCGGACATGGTATTGAGTTTTCCAGGGCTGATCGGAATAATTATATAGATAGGTCATATGCTGGATTGGCTGGTTGCCGTGTGCATAATTTTCCATCCCTGCAACCTGCATTTCACGTATCTCGTGAATGGTGCCACCGTAATACGAATCATCAAAAATGGGAGGCGCCACAAACACCGAGTCAAGCATCGCTACAAAATCATTATTTCCTCCCATTAGTAGTTTCAGCCCTTCAATATCCTGGAAAACACTCCAGGTATAATGCCAGCTGTTTCCTTCGGTAAAAGCATCCCCCCATTTGTACGGGCTGAATGGCGACTGGAAAGTTCCGTCTTCATTTCTGCCACGCATCAGTTTGGTTTCCGGATCAAAAACATTGCGATAGTTACGCGCCCTGGTTTTGAACAGATCAATTTCTTCCTGAGGACGTCCAAGTTCCTGTGCCAGTTTCCAGATGCAATAATCGGCGTAGGCATATTCGAGTGTTCGGGCAGTATTTTCATTAATTCCAACATCATACGGAATATAACCCAACTCGTTGTAATAATCGGCACCATAGCGGCCCACCGACGTGATTTTTTCCATCCAGTTCTCGGTATTCTTGATCATAGCTTCATACAGGGTTTCCATATCGTAACCTCTGATTCCTTTCAGGTATGCATCGGCGATTAGCGATGAAGAATTAGATCCGATCATGCACCCGCGGTGCCCCGGACTGGCCCATTCCGGTAGCCAGCCGCTTTCTTTATAAGTATTCACAAGCCCTTCCATAATTTGTGCATCCAGTTGCGGATACATTAGCGTGAAAAACGGAAAAACCGCCATGATTGTTCTGACAGTACCCTATAATTTTTCTTTCACCGGGAATAACTTTCACCATTGAGCCTCCGTTAAAAGCATCCAGAACGATGTAAGAAGATTCATTTTCAGGAAAAGTAAAACGGAAAGAAACCGCACGGTCGGTAGTCGTGAATTCGGTTGTTACATCGTAGTCGGCCAGGTAAACCTTGTAATAGTAGGGGTTTGGCAACTTCTGTTTTATGCGAGAACCACGAAGCGCGGCCGTCTTCCTTCCATTTGAGTTCTCCGGTAACCGGCATCAGCGAAAAAGCTGCATAATCGTTGATCCACGGGCTGGGCTGATGTGTTTGTTTGAACCCGCGAATTTTGTAGGCATCGTAAGTATAGCCCCAGCCGTCACCCATTTTCCCCGTTTGTGGTGTCCAGAAATTCATTCCCCACGGACGTGCAATCGCCGGGTAAGTATTTCCATTCGACAATTTATACTCCGAATCGCTTCCCATCAGGGGATTGACAAGATCAACCAGTTTTTGTGAGTCATAAGACTGAGATTGATTCCCTGATTTAGGTTGAGTACAGCCAACAAAAAGGGCCAGAAAAAGAAGGATGACAGCATGTTTCATTTGTTGATGTTTTGTCGATTTAAGTTTGTTCACAAAAGTAAACTTTCCGTCTCAAAAAACGTTCAACAAACTACATTTCTTATAAATCGGAATACCTGTCGGGTTCCACTTCCTGCATCATCTCATAAACCTCTCTGAAGAGCCTTTCCACATTGGGTTTCGAGAAATATTCCCCATCAATGCCGTAAGCAGGGCGGTGTTCCATGGCCGGCAGGGTTCGTGGCGCTGTGTCGAGGTAATTAAAAGCTTTTTGTTCTTCCAGAACTTTTTGCATCATATAGGCTGTTCCGCCGCCCGGAACGTCTTCGTCCATAAAAATTACCTTGTTGGTTTTCTTTACGGATTCGAGGATGAGGTGGTTCACATCAAAAGGCATTAAAGTCTGCACATCGATTACTTCGATCGAAATGCCTTTGTATTTCAGCAAAAGTTCGGCTGTTTTTATTGCATGGTGTACATTCCATGCGTAAGTGACCACGGTTGCATCGGTACCTTCGCGCATAATTTCGGGAACACCCAACGGCACTTTGTATTCGCCGTGGTTAACAGGTAGTTTTTCTTTTACGTTATAGCCTTTCAAGGGCTCGATCACCAGTGCCGGGTCATTGCCTTCGAGTAGAGTATTGTAAAATCCTGCGGCCTGGGTAAGGTTACGTGGTACGCAGAGGTAAACTCCCCGCATCGACCCCAACAACATTTGCATGGGCGAGCCGGCATGCCAGATTCCCTGTAACTGGTGTCCGCGGGTTCTGACAATCAGCGGGGCAGCCTGTTTTCCACGGGTACGATACTGCATGGTGGCCAGGTCGTCGCTCAGTTGCGATTGTGCATAATTGAGGTAATCGAGGTATTGGATTTCGGCCATTGGTCGGAACCCGCATAAAGCGAGCCCGATTCCCTGTCCGATAATTGTGGCTTCACGGATTCCGGTGTCTGACACACGATATTCGCCGTATTTCTTCTGCATGTCTTTCATCCCCTGGTTTACGTCGCCCATTTTCCCGGTGTCTTCTCCAAAAGTCACCAGGTTAGGGTATTTGGCAAACAGTGCGTCGAAGTTTTTATTTACCACTTCCGATCCGTTTACTTCCACAGAATCCTCGTTATATTTTGCAGGAACCGCTTTCACATTTAATGTGGAATCAACTCCGGTGCGGTGTAATTCGCTACTGAAAAACGCACGGCTGCGCTTTTCAAATCGGGCGATCCATTCTTTGAGTTCCGTTAATTCGGGTTCCAGGATCGGTTTATCGTGCATTTCCAGTTTCAGACGTTTAGCAAAACTCAGGTGCGAACGTCGTGTCGGAAATATTTTCTCGGTTACTTTTTCAAAACGTCGCAAACTTTGCAGATCGCTTTTGCTATCAATGGTTCGCAATATTTTTTTAATATCGTCGCGTTCGGTTTTGAAGCCGTTTGTATAATTATCCCAGGCTTTTTTTCGTGCTTCCCTGGCTTTGTTTTTTGCTGTTTTTTCCAGTTCAAGCAGCATTTCTTCATCCGCAGTCCCCGAATCCAATAGCCAGTGCCGCATTTGATTGATCCCGTCGTATTCCTGTTCCCAGTCGAGACGCTCTTTGCTTTTGTAACGTTCGTGAGACCCCGAAGTGGAGTGTCCCAGGGGTTGGGTAAGCTCGTTAATATGAAAAAGCACCGGAGTGTGTGTGTTGCGGCAAATTTCGATACCAGTCTTAAAGGTTTGTACCAGGGAGGGGTAATCCCAGCCTTTGCATTTCAGAATTTTTATTCCATTGCTACCGGCTTCCTGCTCAAAACCTTTTAGTGCTTCCGAAATGCTTGATTTGGTGGTTTGAAGTTCAACTGGGACACTGATTCCAAAACCATCGTCGTAAACGGCTACTGCCAGTGGTACCTGCATCACTCCGGCGGCATTAATTGTTTCGAAAAATATTCCTTCTGAAGTACTTGCATCGCCAATACTTCCAAAAACCACTTCGTTTCCTGTGAGGTTATTTTTTAGATGACGGAGCATTTCGGGGTGCTGCCGGGCAATTTTAGCTCCCTGTGCCAATCCGAGCATACGTGGCATTTGTCCGGCGGTGGAAGATATATCAGAGGCCGAATTGTATTGTTCAGCCAAATCTTTAATTTCGCCTTCGGGTGTGACATTAGGAGTGCAAAAGTGATTGTTGAAATTTCGCCCGCCTGTTGAAGGATTGATCTCCTCGTCGGTGTCGCCATAAATCATTGAGAAGAATTCTTCAGGGTTTAACAGCCCCAAAGCCAGCATAAAAGTCTGATCGCGGTAGTAACCCGACCGCCAGTCGCCTTTTCTAAAGTTTTTGACATAGGCAATTTGAGCCACTTCCTTTCCATCACCAAAAATACCAAAGTGTGCCCGCCCGTTATGGACTTCCCGGCGACCGAGGATACTCAATTGACGGCTAAAATAGGCCAGATAATAATCTTCGAGCGCTTCTTTGGATGTTATTTGGGTTGTGTTTTTTGCTTTTATTTTTTCTGAATACATACTTTTCTTCTCTTTCATCCTTACTTCTTTAGCTGTTTTTCTTCTCCGTCGTTTTTCTTTTAATTAAGTATGATCAACTTTTTGAACCTAATTTACCGTTAGTATACTGAAAATGAGTTGCTTGTGTTGTCTGGAGAATTGGCAAATTCCTGGATTTTAACTAAAAATGAATTCATCAATAATGACTTTTTTGCGTGTAACTGCTAAAATAACAGTTGGTGGGTGGTTTTGTTCGGTTGTTATAGATACAAAAAAAACCCGTTCTCTTTTAAAAGAACGGTTTTTCCGGTACAAACGAATTTGAATCGCTTGGTATTTAGGCGGTTAAAAACCTTAAGTTTAATTCTTTTCAATCCAGTGTGCAATCCAGTCGCCAACAGCAGAGGTCGTTTGTGCCGGGCCTTCGGCAATGTCTTCGGTAACAAAACCTTCTGCCATTGAAGCGGAAACGGCATCGCGTATTATTTTTCCTTCTTCCATTAAATTGAAAGCATATTCAAACATCATCGCAGCCGAAAGAATCGTAGCAATTGGGTTGGCAATGTTTTTACCTGCAGCCTGAGGGTAAGATCCGTGGATGGGTTCGAAAACCGACGTGTGGATCCCTACTGATGCCGATGGCAACAACCCAAGCGATCCGGTAATTACGCTGGCTTCGTCGGTGAGGATGTCGCCAAACATATTTTCGGTTACCATCACATCAAAGTTTTTCGGCCACTGAATAATCTGCATCGCAGCATTATCCACAAACATGTACTCAGTGCGGATGTCGGGGTAATTCGGGGCCATTTCCTGGGCTACTTCACGCCATAAACGCGAACTTTCGAGTACGTTGGCTTTGTCTACTACAGTTAGTTTCTTTCTCCTTTTCCCGGCAAATTCGTAGGCCAGTTTCAGAATACGTTCGATTTCTTCGCGGGTGTAAGTGTTTGTATCGAATGCAGTATTTCCGTTATCTTTTCTGCCTTTTTCGCCAAAGTAAATGCCTCCGGTTAATTCGCGCAAGCACACAAAATCGGCTCCTTCCACCAGTTCACGGCGAAGTGGTGATTTGTGCAACAACGATTCGAATGTTTCCACCGGACGAATATTCGCATATAAACCCAATTTTTTACGCATAGCCAGTAAGCCTTGTTCAGGACGAACGGGAGCTTTTGGATTGTTGTCGAATTTTGGATCGCCAATGGCACCGAAAAGCACTGCATCCGATTTCATGCATAACTCGTGGGTTTCGGGCGGGTAGGGGTCGCCTACCTGATCGATGGCAGCTGCACCGGTAATTCCATATTCATATTCGAGTTCGTGGTTAAATTTTTTTGCAACGGCTTTCACCGCTTTCATGGCCTGTTCTACAATCTCAGGCCCGATCCCGTCGCCGGGAAGTACAGCAATGTTGAGTTTCATTATGGTTTTTTTATGATATACTATTTATGATTTTATCGAGAAGGCCTGGTTTGAACTCATTCTCGATGATGTTTAACATGCGGATGGTTGCTTTGATGGCTGCCGAATTTTGGTCGGGATCGAGCCCCTTGGTTTTGAACTCACGATCTGCCTGCCAGGTAATCACCGTTTCTACAAGAGCATCTGTTTTCCCTCCCGGAGGAATGCTCACAACATAATCGACCAGTTTTGGAAAAGATTTACCCAGACGTTTGTAAATCTTGCGCAAAGCGCTAACAAAAGCATCGTATTGTCCGTCGCCATCACTGTATTGTTCGTATTCCTTGCCGTCAATTTCAATCGCGAGGTTAGCCATTGGTCTCAGTCCCATCGTGTAACTAACCGAGAAGTTCACCATGCGAACTTTTTGTTCCATAAAATCATTATCGAGAACATCGGCAACAATGTACGGTAGTTCTTCACTGGTGATCGTTTCTTTTTCATCGGCCAGTTCGATGATCCGGTTAGTCACTTTTTTCAAGGATTCTGCGTCGAGATCAATCCCTAAATCTTCGAGGTTCTTTCTGATGTTGGCTTTACCCGACGTTTTTCCCAGCGCATACTGACGGATACGGCCAAAACGTTCAGGCAACAGTTCGTTAAAATAAAGATTGTTTTTGCTGTCGCCATCGGCATGGATGCCGCTGCACTGTGTAAAAACAAATTCACCAATCAGCGGTTTATTGGTCGGGATGCGTATTCCGGAGAATGATTCAACCAACTTTGAAACCTTGTTCAACTGTTGTTCATTCACATTGGTTTGCATCTTCAGGTGGTCTTTGATTGTGGCGATCACACTTGAAAGAGGTGCGTTGCCTGCCCGTTCACCAAGTCCGTTTACGGTGGTGTGAATGCAACGAATACCTGCTTTAATCGCATGAAAAACATTGGCGATGGCCAGGTCGTAATCATTGTGCGCATGAAAATCGAAAATTACATCGGGATAGGTGTTCACCATTTCGCGGCAATATTCGTAGGTTTCGTCAGGGTCCAGAATTCCGAGCGTGTCGGGAAGCATTATCCTGTCAACCTTTTCATCTTTAAGATTCGAAATCATGAAATGTACATAATCTTTCGAACTACGCATCCCGTTCGACCAGTCTTCAAGATAGACATTTACCCGGATGCCCATGTTTTCGGCATTGGCAATCACTTTTCGGATATCATCGATATGTTGTTCCGGAGTTTTTCGCAACTGTTCGGTTACGTGTTTGTACGATCCCTTACACAACAGGTTGATCACTTTTCCGCCTGCATCGGCAATCCATTGCAACGAAATCATCCCATCGACAAAACCTAATACTTCAATTCTGTCGAGATGACCTTTTTCGGCAGCCCATTTCATTACTTTTTGTGTGCCCCTGAATTCCCCATCGGAAACGCGTGCTGAAGCAATCTCGACCCGATCAACTTTTACATCTTCGAGCAATACTTTGGCTACACTCAGTTTTTCGCCTTCGCTAAACGAAACCCCGGTGGTTTGTTCACCATCGCGGAGGGTTGTGTCCATAATCGTCAAGCGTTTTCCTTCCACTTCAACTGTTTTGCCTGTCATTTTATAATCTGTTTTTGGTCATTTCAAAAATCCTTCAGATGAAGGAGACAAGAAATTATTTCATAATAAATTTCTTTCCTTCATTAGCAAGCTTCGAAACGACAGCTCTTATTTTTTTCAAATTCGACAATCTGGCTTTTCATTTCCACCAGGTAATCAATATCGTCGAGGCCGTTTTGTAAACAATGTTTTTTGTACGGATTGATTTCGAATTGTTCGCTTTCGTCACCTGCCAGAATGGTGAAAGTCTGATTTTCTAAATCCACCTCAAATTCGGTATTCGGATCTTTTTCAATCGCATCAAATATCTTTTGAAGAAACCCGGGAGATACAACCACCGGCAACAAACCATTATTCAATGCATTGCCTTTAAAGATATCTGCGAAGAAACTTGAAACCACTACCCTGAACCCATAATCATAAATAGCCCAGGCTGCGTGTTCGCGGCTCGATCCACTTCCAAAGTTCTTTCCTCCAACCAAAATTTTTCCTGAATATTTTGGGTTATTTAAGGGGAAGTCAGTTTTTGGACTTCCGTCTTTTTGGTAACGCCAGTCGCGGAACAGGTTGTCGCCAAATCCTTTGCGCTCCACCGCTTTCAGGAAGCGAGCCGGAATAATCTGGTCGGTATCTACATTCTCGATCGGCAGCGGAACTGCCGGCGTTTTTATTGTTGAAAATTTATCGTATGCCATGAAAATGATATTTAATATTGTCTATTTATTATTGATTGATTATTGATTATTTGTTATTTCGATTTAGAATTGTTTTTCTGGAAGCTATAAATATTGCATTTAATTCCTTGGCTTCTTTTAATATAGGAACGGCGGCTTATTTCGTCGTAATATTTTCATCCACTGCAAATTCTATCCAGAAATCACATTCATCCGCTTCTTCGATAACTATTGATAATTTTGATGCAAAAGCCAGCTTTGAATGAGCCAATTCTACTGCCCTGTAATTAACAGCAACTGAAGTTGCGCTTCTGATTAATTGGCCAGTGATATGATTTTCTAATTTATTGTGAGGCAGTGATGAGGTAAATTTAACACAATCATGTGCAAATTTTTTTGTCCTCTTTTTTAAATCGTAGCTGTCCATTTTTAATCAATAATCAATTGAATTACATCAACTCTCTCGGATCGCTGATTACACCGGTAACTGCGGTTGCTGCGGCAGTGAGCGGACTAGCCAGCAAAGTGCGGGCACCCGGTCCCTGGCGGCCTTCAAAATTCCGGTTAGAAGTGGATACCGAATATTTACCTTCCGGGATTTTGTCATCGTTCATGGCCAGACAGGCAGAACATCCGGGTTGGCGCAGCTCGAAACCAGCTTCCACCAGAATTTTATCTATTCCTTCTGCCTTGATCTGGTTTTCCACAGCTTTTGAACCCGGTACCAGCCACGCTGTAACAGAGCCGGCTTTCTTTTTCCCTTTTACAAAGGCGGCAAAAGCGCGGAAGTCTTCAATCCGTCCGTTGGTACAGCTGCCCAGAAAAACATAATCTACCGGTTTGCCTTTCATGGTATCGCCTTCGTGATAACCCATGTATTGCAACGATTTCAGGTAGGTGGTTTTATCGCTTCCTTCCATGCCTTCGGTGGTTGGGATCGGGCGGGTAACGCCAATTCCCATTCCCGGGTTGGTTCCGTAGGTAATCATTGGTTCGATATCGGCTGCATCAAAAGTATATTCGGTATCGAATACTGCATCTTTATCCGATTTCAGTTCTTTCCAATTGGCAAGCGTGGTTTCCCATTCTTCGTCTTTTGGTGCAAACTGACGTCCTTTAACATATTCAAAAGTTGTTTCGTCTGGGGCAATCATCCCACCTCGTGCCCCACTTTCGATACTTAGGTTACATAAAGTCATCCTTCCTTCCATACTCAGGTTTGTAATTGCAGAACCTGCATATTCGATAAAGTGACCGGTTCCACCGCTGGTTGATATTTTAGAAATGATATACAGGGCGATGTCTTTGGCGGTAACCCCTTTTCCGAGTTCTCCATTGATTGTAACCCGCATTTTTTTTGGTTTTGGCTGCATGATGCACTGGCTGGCGAGTACCATCTCCACCTCACTTGTTCCGATGCCGAATGCAATAGCACCAAATGCTCCGTGGGTTGAAGTGTGGCTGTCGCCACAAACAATGGTCATTCCCGGTTGGGTTAAACCCATTTCGGGGCCGATGATATGTACCACTCCGTGACCTTCGGTTCCAAGCCCGTGATGAACGATACCGTGCTCATGGCAATTCTTTTTAAGCATTTCCACCTGGTGGCGCGAAAGCTCGTCTGTAATCGACAAGTGCTGGTTAATAGTTGGCACGTTGTGGTCGGGTGTGGCTGTTGTTTTTTCAGGACGGAAAACTTTCAGTCCCCTGGTTTTTAATCCTAAAAAAGCTACCGGGCTGGTTACTTCGTGAATGTAGTGGCGGTCGATGTACAATACATTGGGGCCACCTTCCACTTTTTTCACTACATGTGCATCCCAGATTTTATCAAATAATGTTTTTGCTTCCATAATTTCCTTCCATTTATAAATGGATTCAACTTATATTTTTTGAAACTAACCCATCCCCTGCTCCTTGGTCGGATTCCCCCTTCAAAGGGGGATTTAGGGGGATGGACTGTCCGTTTTTTTTATGCTTTGGTTAAATAGTTCGATACCGGCAATTTGTTGATCGCATCGAGGAAAGCTTCCACCGAAGCAGTGATTATATCGGTGTGGGCACCAAAACCATGATAAATCGAATCTTCGTATTCTACCTGTATGTGAACTTTCCCAATATCGTCGCTGCCACGGGTAATGGCCTGAACCAGAAATTCTTCGATGATTACCTGGCGATGAATAATCCGTTTTACTGCTTTAATTGCTGCATCAACCGGACCGTTCCCTGCGGATGTTGCATCGAATTTTTCACCTGCGATATCAAGACAAACGGTTGCCATTGGTTTCAGGCTTTTGCCAGAAACTACCTGTAGGTAATCCAGTTTTATACGACGTTCTTTTTGAGTTGCATCACCTACCAACAAGGCGATATCATCGTCGCGAATGTCTTTTTTCTTGTCGGCCAGCTTCAGGAATTCTTCGTACACTTCGTCGAGTTGTTGTTTTTCAAGTTTGAACCCCAACAACTCAAGACGGTGTTTCAATGCGGCACGTCCACTGCGCGCGGTAAGTAAAATAGCCGATTCGTTGATCCCCACATCGTTTGGATCCATGATCTCATAGTTTTCACGGTTCTTCAATACGCCGTCCTGGTGGATACCCGATGAGTGGGCGAATGCATTGCGGCCAACCACTGCCTTGTTGGGTTGTACCGGCATGTTCATCAGTGTACTAACCAACCGGCTGGTACCGAAAATCTTTTGTGTATTTACCCCTGTTTCAATTCCAAGAGCTTTGTAATGCGTTTTCAAGGTCATCACTACTTCTTCAAGCGAAGTATTCCCTGCGCGCTCGCCGATACCGTTCATGGTAACTTCGGCCTGGCGTGCACCGTTCAGTATCCCGGAAATGGTATTGGCCGTGGCCATTCCCAAATCGTTGTGGCAGTGGGTTGAAATTACTGCCTTGTGGATATTTGGCACATTGTCGATCAAATATTTGATTTTTGCGCCAAATACATGGGGGAGGGTGTAACCCGTTGTATCCGGAATGTTCACCACTGTAGCGCCTGCTTTGATAACGGCTTCGATTACGCGAGCGAGGTATTCGTTCTCGGTACGGCCGGCGTCTTCGGCATAGAATTCAATGTCTTCCACATATTTTTTAGCGTATTTCACTGCCTCGATCGAGCGCTCGACGATCGCTTCGGGATTTGAGTTTAATTTGTGGTAAATGTGAAAATCGGATGTTCCGATTCCGGTATGGATACGTCCTTTCTTGGCGTATTTTAGCGATTCGGCAGCCACATCGATGTCTTTTTGAACTGCGCGGGTCAGGGCACAAATGGTTGGCCATGTCACCGCTTTCGAAATCTCAACTACCGATTCAAAATCGCCGGGGCTCGAAATGGGGAATCCTGCTTCGATCACATCTACCCCCAATTCCTGTAGCGCCTTGGCAACTTCGATCTTTTCAACTGTGTTCAACTGACAACCGGGGACCTGTTCTCCGTCCCTCAAAGTTGTGTCGAAAATGTAAAGTCTGTCGCTCATTTTAAATTTATTTTCTGTAATTATTTTTTAGCCATGAGCCCCGAGCTTTGAGCTCTGAGCTTTGTTTCATGAAAAAAGCCACCCTCTTTTTGAGAATGGCTTCCAATATTTCCAATATCCTTTAACAACATACCATTCTCAGCCCTGCTTCAGAAGAATGAGAATACCAAGAAGAATAGATATGTTGATATGTAACTTCACTTATTGTTTTACTTACGATTTCCTGCAAATATGAAAATAAATTTCAAAAATGAAAATAAAACAAGCGTTTTTATGAAAAAAATTAAGATTAATACTACAAACTCCGATTCTGCCGGAATAAAAAGTAAACTTATTCAAATTTACATCGCAGATTCTTCTACTTCGAAATTGCCGGGAACAGTAGAAAATGTAATGGTTTTATTCTTGCCCGCTTGTTTGTGGTGCTTCTGTTGCTACAACCCCGGGAACACGAAAAATATCATCCTTGTTCTTTGGACGCTGATCGCCCTGCCACTTGAAGTTTGAGAGGTACCTGTCAGTTTCACTTACATTCAGCAATGGTTTCAGTTCTCCATCGGGTTGTTTCAGGAAAATAATTTTATAGAATTTCCCGTCTTTAAAACGGATCGAAATATTACTGCTTTCGGCCCGGTTGATCCCGATCACTTCATTTTCTTCGCGTGCGTAATACAGCGTTTGCCCATTACCGTCCACATCAATATAATCGAGTTCGCCATTTACCACATAACCGATCATGTTTTTTCCCTTGATTTGGTCGTAGCTCCCCGAGTCTACTTCGGATACTATAAAACTGTTCTGGTACATCTTCATTTCGTCGGGGGAGTTGGCATGCTGGTATAATTCGATCCTGTCGGCGCTCAGTTGCTGAAAATCGGACCAAAGAACGGGTTGATCAAATAATTGAACCAACGAATCTTTGGTGAAATAAGTCAGTGAGTCGCAAATGCCCTGTACATCGGCCCTGAAAAACCGGACACCATAATACGCTTTGATAATTTTTTCATCCTGAACCGTATCGGGAAGTGTCCACAATGTGTCGGCGTGCAGGTACAAACTGTCGGTTTCGTTGTATGAAATAAACATGGCCGAATCGCTAACCGTGGCTAATTTGGTTTTATCGTTGTAGATAACCTTGTTCCCTTTTACTATGGTTCGGTTCTCGTAATCTTCAATATGCACCTCGCCCGTGGCTTCGCCATCGCCGTTCTCTTTGTTATATAGTATTTTGCGGGCTTTGATAAACTGAGTGTCGTTGTAAATCGAAGGTGCTTTTTGCAGATCGGCGGCGCCCGTTTGAGTGTTGTACCAACCGTCCTCGGCATAAAGTGTATTTGCCGAATCCCGGATCGTGGTCGGCCCTTTAAAGTAAATGATCTCGCTGGTGGTGTTGTATTGTAAATTTTCGCTTTCCAGAGTGTACTTGTCACTATAGCCCACCACATTTTCGGTAAAGTGTGCCAGGTCTTCGTCCATGTAGTATTTACCGATCTGGCTGGTGAGGGTGTTGGTGCTGTCAACTATCTTTCCGCCGCATTCGTAATACCCGATATTTTGTTCCATATCGTAATCGAGAGTATCGGTGTAAACCGTTACTTGCTTGTTCTGAAGTTTTACATCGTGGATTGCCTGGGCGAAACTGCGGTCGCCATCGTAAAAAACCTTGGCGGCATACAAATGCAGTGTGTCGGCCTGGTTAATGTGTACATGACCGAAAGCATCTACACGGTTGCTCCCTTCGTAGGTGTAGGCGCTGTCGCAATACATCAAAATATTCTCGTGCTGAATAATTACGTCGCCTATTAAACGTTGTGCATTTGCAATATTTTGAGTCTGGATCAAGTCGTTGGCCTGAAGTATCTCAACTCTTTTCTTTTCCTGTGATAAGCCTGAAAAAGTAGAGAACACCAGCATTGTGATCATGACAAGTGCCGGGAATGTGTTGTGGTATATAGCTTTATTGAAACGAAATCCGCGCATCAAAGCAGTTTTTCGATAATGTCGTCGATGGATTTGTTTTCGGCTTCAGCCTTATAATTTTTAATGATACGGTGCCGTAAAATAGATGGCGCTATCGCTTTTACATCTTCAATATCAGGCGAATATTTTCCGTTAAGGGCTGCGTGGGTTTTGGCGCCCAGCACAAGGTACTGCGAAGCACGCGGCCCGGCTCCCCACTTCAGGTACTGATTGGCAACTTCGGCAGCGTTCTCGCCACCGGGGCGGGTTTTGGCGGCTAAACTTACTGCATATTGCAGCACATTGTCGTTTACCGGAACTTTGCGGATCATGTTCTGGAAGAAGGTAATTTCTTTACCCGTAATAATTGCTTTGGGTTCCACTTCGTACATCGAAGTCGTGTTTTTCACGATCGTTAATTCGTCTTCGTATTTTGGATAATCGAGCCATACCGAAAACATAAAACGGTCGAGTTGTGCTTCGGGCAGCGGATATGTCCCTTCCTGTTCGATTGGGTTTTGAGTGGCCAGTACAAAAAACGGACTTTCCAATTCAAAACGTTGTCCGGCAGCGGTTACAGCACGTTCCTGCATTGCTTCCAACAAAGCCGACTGTGTTTTTGGCGGAGTACGGTTGATCTCGTCGGCCAGTATAATGTTGGCAAATAAAGGCCCCTGAACAAATTTGAAGTTCCTTTCGTTATCGAGAATTTCGGTCCCGATTATATCCGACGGCATCAGGTCGGGGGTAAACTGGATACGGTTGTATTTCAGCCCGAGAATCTTGGCAATGGTGGTCACCAGCAAGGTTTTTGCCAGGCCCGGAACCCCGATAAGCAGTACGTGTCCACGGCTGAAAAGCGAAACCAATACCTGGTCAATTACTTCGTCTTGTCCGTAAATAACTTTTTTAATCTCGTTTTTGAGTTCCTTATGTTTTTCGCGCAGGGCATCCAGCGCAGCAACGTCGTTCTTAAATTCCATGGGCGTGAAGGTGTTCTATTTAATCCAGTTATCGAATTTGAAATTACAGTTCGCATAGGTATTGTCGATGCGAATATAAGTCTGTGATTGTTTTTGCGAGATCCATTCCTGCAAAACATCTTCCTTTTTCTTGGCCAGGTAAAGATCAGCCAGTGTTTGGTAGTCGTTCTGCATATCGGCTTTGTGCGAATCTATTTTATTGATGAGCTTAACAACCTTATATATGGTTTGCTGGTTTTCGGGATCGAGGGTTTCGAAAGGTTCCGAAATTTCATTCACGTTCATCGTGGTAATTATTTTACTGGTTTCACCATCAAAGTCTTCTACTGAAAATTTCGACGACATGTTGTTTGGATTGATGGCAATACCGCCGTTGTTCCGGGTGTTTTTGTCGTACGAGAACATGGCAGCTGCCTGCTCGAATTGCAGTTCGTTGCGGCGAATCATATTTGCCATGCTGTCGAGACGGTTGTATGCTTCCTCTTTTGCTTCCACCGAAACTTTTGGTTTCATCAGGATGTGACGAGTACTTACTTTCCCGCCTTGTTTATCGACCAACTGGATAATGTGGTATCCAAACGAGCTTTTTACCACATTCGAAACCTGGTCGCCTTTTAGGTTGAACGCAGCTGCGGCATATTCAGGATCGAGCTGTCCACGGCCCGAGTAAGCGATTACACCACCGTCTTTCGCCGAAGGACCTTCGGAATAGATCACCGCCATGGCGGCAAAACTTGAACCGTTTTCGATTCGTTTTTTGATCTCGCGTAATTTGGCTTTCACACGGTTTTCCTCTTCGATGTCGACTTTGGGGTGCACTGTAATCTGTGCATATTCGTACTGGGTTGGTATGGTCGGTATCTGGTCTTTACTAAGGTTTCGGTAATAATATCGCACTTCGGAAGGTGTAACCGTTACATCGCCAACTATTTTCGAACGCATCTGCTGGCTGTACAACTGGTCGCCAATGGCTTCGCGCATTTCGGAACGGATGGTTGCCATCGGTTTTTTGAAATAGGCTTCAACAGCGCTTTCGGTGCCAAAATGTGACAGATACATTTGCATTTGATTGTCCATTTGTTGGTTTACCTGGCTCGGAGTTACAGTGATGGTTGAATCGAGCTCGGCTTCTGCCACCAGTAATTTGTTGACCAGGAAATCTTCCAGGATTTCACATTTCATATCACCTTCCGTGGTTATTCCCTGTGCCTGCTGGTTGATGTTCATGTTTTCGATGTCCGATTTCAGGATAATATTTCCACCCACAACAGCAACAATCTGGTCGATTACTTTGTCCTGGGCAAAACTGCTTCCTGCGACGACAATTACCATCATCATGCTTGCGAATATTCTTCTCATGTCTTTATTTCTCATTGTTTTCGCTGTAAATTGTATATTTATTCTGTCTTTCTGCTTCTGTAAAAACGTTTTCTTCCAGCTCTTTCAGAAACCTGATTTTTCGCTGGTTCAAAATTAAGTTTTTTATATTGTTTTCCACAAATTCGATGGGTGCCAGGTCGTTAGCGAGCATATAATCGTGAATGACGACAAGATAATAATAATTTGAATCATTCATCTCCTTCTCGTGATTCCTTCGCACAAAGGTTTCGGGATCGTCAATTGGCTCGGGCAGGTTACGGTTCAGTACCTGAAAATCGATCCAGTTGTCGACGGCAATCTGGTAACTTTTGGCATATTGAGTGCAGTAGTCGTGCAGTTCGGCCTGGCCTTCTTTTGAAACGTCATCGGCCAGTTGTTTCAGAAGTTCGGGGCTGGCCAAATCACCTGGTATTTTTACGAAAACCGCTTTTACTATGCAGCGATCGAGATTAAACGCATCCTTGTTGTTATCGTAGTAATCCTGAATTTGGGCGTGCGTGACCAGGGTATCCATTCTCTGCCTGATCAGCTCGTTTTTGTAGCGGTAAATAATCAGCGAATTCCGGTATTCCTCAAGTTCCTGGTTGACGTCTTTTTGTGCCAAGGTCAGGTTTTCGTTGGCTTTCTGGATCATCAGTTCCTGTTTGATCCATCGCGAAATGTAATCGTCGGATAATACGGCGCTGTCTTCCTTTGTAGCATTGGCCGGAATAATTTTAGCCAGATCCGATCGATAGAGATAACGATCGCCCACCCGGGCAAGCGGTTTTTCTACCTTTTCCCCGGAACACGCCCACAGGATTCCGATCAGCAAAAGCAAGCTTGTATATTTTCCGAACTTTCTAAACACCTTCGATTGTACTTAAAACTTTTTTATCCACTTTAACCTTGTATTTACTGCGCAACTCTTTTACCCACTTTTCTTCGAGGTATTTCTGGTAGTCGGCTATGTAAAGCCCGCGGGCTTCATCGAGCGTTTTGGCCTCTGGTTTAATTTTATCGCCACGAATAAAAGTTACTTCGCTGTCGAAATCTTCGGGAGTATCGCCATTCCACACATAATAATCCACTACCGGGTTGGCGCCCTTTTCCCAGGCTCCGTTTTCGATGCTGATCATTTCTTCGGCCCGGTTCAAGTGATCCATCACTTCTTCAACTGTCATTTCTTCGGCAAACAGGTTTTCAGCTTCTTCGCGAACCGAAACATTTTTACAGTTGATAATGCTTCCTTTAAAACGTTCGTTCCACAAGCGCTTTTGTTTTAGTTTCGAATAAAAAGCCTCCAGTCCGAGTGTGTCTTCACTGGCAAAATTCCAGATTTTTTCCTGCGAGATATTGAAAAGCAACATACCGTCGTGGAATTCCTGCATCAGGTATTTGAATTCGGGGAACTTATCCTCGAGTTTTGAATCTTCCAATGCAGTCACCTCGTTGTTTACCCACTGATCGAACAGCGAAAGATAACTGCCACTTTTAATCTTATTTTTGCTTACCCATTTTTGCAAGTCAGCACTTTTGTATTCTTTTCCTTCGATGGTAAAAAGCAAAGCGTCGGGCAGGGGGGCAGCATCCTGAACCGCCAAACCTTCGAGCTTTTGTTTCCCGTCAACGTTTTCAGTATACCGATATTCTGTTTTTAAATTATCGATAAAAGCCTGCTGGCTCGAATTATTTCGTTCAGGATCGCGTTTGATCCGGTTTTCCAGTTCCATTTTTAGCGATTCGAACGAGCCGGTTGGTTTTTGGTCGAGCTTTTTTATAATGTGATACCCAAAATCGGTTTCGATGGGTTCCGATACGTCGCCAATATTTTCCAACTCAAAAGCAGGGTTCGAGAAAGCAGGGATGATCCTACCTGCCGAGAACCAAGGCATCTGTCCACCTTCGGCAGCAGAACGCCGGTCGTCGGATTCTTTTTTCGCGAGTTCGGCAAAATCGGCGCCGTTTAGTACCAACTGATACAGCGAGTCGATGCTAGCTTTTAGTTGCGCTTTCTTCCCGGGGCTGGCTCCTTTCGGAATATTTTTCATGATGTGTGCCACCAGAATTTCACCCTGGTTTTTTCGCACATTGTTTACTTTCACCAAGTGGTAGCCAAACTTGCTTCGAACGGGTTTCGAGATTTCTCCGACCGGTGTTTCGTATGCAGCATTTTCGAAAGGAAAAACCATCATAAAAGCCGTGAAGTAACCCAAATGCCCGTGATTGTCTTTTGCCGACGGGTCTTCGGAATATTCGGTGGCGGCTTCCGCAAAATCTTTTCCATCGATAATTTCCCGGCGAATGGCGGTAATTCTACCGAGCACTTCTTTTTCCTGTGCGGCAGGAGCATTCGGTGGCAACGAAAGCAGAATATGACTGGCATCGACTTCAAGTGTGAGCCTGCGGTACATTTCGCGTACAAACTGTTCGTCGAAATTATGGTCGGTGAGGTAGGGGGCCGCTGCTTCTTTCCGGTAACCGGCCAGTTCGTTGATGAACGAAACCGCGGTGTCCATTTTCAGGTTTTCGGCTTCCAGTACTTTTAATTTGAAATCGATAAACAGGTCGAGATAATCCTTTGGCGATTTTTTATCCGCATCGCTGTAAACATTTGTATTGTTTTTTCGATAAATGTACTCGAACTCCGATTTCGTGACCGGTTTCCCGTCAATCGTCAGCAAGACCGTGCCGGTTTGAGCAGCAAGTTGCAAAACCGTGCCACAAAGCAGCAGGAATGAAAAGAATACCCGTTTCATTTTATGATTTTTGAAAACATGGTTCATGAAAAAAACAGCAAAAGGCTGATTCTGTTTACTGACGGATGCTGTAATTCGGCGCTTCACGTGTGATACTTACATCGTGCGGGTGACTTTCCTGGACACCGGCATTTGAAATTCGTGTGAATTTAGCCTCCTGAAGTTTGGTGATGTTTTGAGCGCCACAGTAACCCATACCGGCGCGTAACCCTCCAATCAGTTGGTACAACACTTCATACAACGAACCTTTGTACGGAACACGGGCGGCAATTCCTTCGGGAACAAGCTTTTTGATGTCTTCTTCCATATCCTGAAAATACCGGTCTTTCGAACCTTGTTGCATGGCTTCCACCGAACCCATTCCGCGGTACGACTTAAATTTTCGTCCCTGGTATAAAATGGTTTCACCCGGCGATTCTTCCACACCGGCAAACAAGCCACCTGCCATTACCGAATCGGCTCCGGCTGCCAGCGCTTTAACAATGTCGCCCGAATAACGGATTCCACCATCGCCAATTACCGGCACTCCGGTGTTGCGTATGGCTTTCGAAACATTGTAAATAGCTGAAAGTTGGGGAATCCCAACTCCCGCAATAATTCGTGTGGTACAGATCGAACCCGGCCCGATACCCACTTTTACCGCGTCGGCGCCGGCTTTTACCAGCGCAATGGCGGCTTCGGCAGTACCAATGTTACCGGCAACAATGTCTTTCTCGGGATATTTCGCTTTTATTTTTTTGAGCATTTCAAGCACACCTTTCGAGTGTCCGTGTGCGGTGTCGATTACCAGTGCATCGGCTTGTGCCTTGATCAGCTCATCCACGCGGTCCATGGTATCGCCTGCAATACCCACACCCGCAGCTACGCGCAAACGGCCTTTTTCGTCTTTGCAAGCCAGTGGTTTATCTTTTGCTTTTGTAATGTCTTTGTAGGTTACCAGCCCAATCAGTTTGTTGTTTTTGTCCACCACCGGCAGCTTTTCAATTTTATATTGCTGAAGTATATCGGCAGCTTTTTCGAGGTTGGTCGATTCGGCAGTCGATACCAGGTTTTTGCTGGTCATTACCTCGAAGATCGGACGGTTCATATTTTTTTCGAAACGGAGGTCGCGGTTGGTTACAATTCCCACAAGATAGCCATTGTCGTCGACAACCGGAATACCACCGATTTTAAACTTGGCCATGAATTCGAGCGCGTCTTTTACTTTTTTCTCTGCGGTAATTGTGATTGGATCGTAGATCATCCCGTTCTCGGCACGTTTTACCATCATTACCTGGCGGGCCTGTTCTTCGATTTCCATATTCTTGTGAATCACACCAATCCCACCTTCGCGGGCAATCGCAATCGCCATTTTATGCTCGGTAACAGTATCCATTGCAGCAGTCAGGATCGGTGTGTTGATAACAATGTTTCGCGAGAAACGGGAAGAAAGGTCCACTTCGCGCGGCAAAAGTTCTGAATACGCAGGAAGTAAGAGAACATCGTCGAAGGTTAACCCTTCAAATTGAATTTTGTCTTCGAAAAACGACATGGCAAACTTTTTAAATGATTTTATTAAAGCGCAAAACTACAAAAAAATAGAACATAGCTCCCTCTTAAAATAGCTGATAGCCGAATTTGAACAATAAAAATTGTTAAAGCATAAAATGATTTCTTAATTTGTATAAAATGGAAGATTTCAGGCAGATATTGTTGAAGCACTGGGGCTACTCAGAATTTCGTCCCCTGCAACTCGAAATCATCGAGTCGGCGGCGGCGGGAAAAGACACGCTGGGCTTGATGCCGACCGGTGGCGGGAAGTCGGTCACTTTCCAGGTGGTGTCGCTTTCGAGGCCCGGAATGTGCCTGGTAGTAACGCCCCTTATCGCATTGATGAAAGACCAGGTGGAGAACCTGAATAAAAAGGGAATCCGCGCGCTGGCCATCCACAGCGGGATGTCGAAACGCGAGATCAAGATTACACTCGACAACGCCGCCTGGGGCGATTATAAATTTCTGTATGTTTCGCCCGAAAGGTTGGGCTCCGAAAATTTTCTCGAACGCCTCAAACAAATGGATATCAACCTGCTAACCGTGGATGAGGCACACTGTATTTCGCAGTGGGGTTACGATTTCAGGCCGAGTTACCTGAACATAGCCGAGGTGCGGAAACAACTGCCCGGTGTGCCGGTGCTCGCACTCACGGCCACCGCCACCGTAAAAGTAGCCGACGACATCCAGGAAAGGCTTTTGTTTAAGGAAAAGAACCTGCTGAAAATGTCGTTCGAACGCGAAAACCTGCACTACCTCGTGCGGCAGGTCGAAGACAAAAACGGCTACCTGCTGAAAACACTCAACAAGGTAAAAGGCTCGGGAATTATTTATGTGCGCAGCCGTAAGCATACCCGCGAAATTGCCGAGATGCTGCGTAAAAACAAGATATCAGCCGATTATTATCACGCCGGTTTAAGCAACCTCATTCGTAACAAAAGGCAGGACGACTGGGTGAACGGCAGCACACGTGTGATTGTGGCCACCAACGCTTTTGGAATGGGAATCGACAAACCCGATGTGCGTTTTGTGATCCACATCGATCCGCCCGATTCGCTCGAAGCCTACTACCAGGAAGCAGGGCGTGCGGGCCGCGACGGCAAAAAATCGGCTGCGGTGCTGCTGTATAACAACGCCGACAAGGTAAAACTGAAAAAACATGTGAGCACAGCTTTTCCCGAAATCACCAACATCAAACGGATTTACGAGGCGCTGTGCAATTACCTGCAGATTGCGGTGGGTTTTGGGAAGGGACAGACCTTTGAATTCCATCTCCAGAGTTTTGCACAGGCTTACAAATTTCAACAGGCCATGGTGTACAACAGCCTGAAAATTTTACAACGCGAAGGATATTTGGAGTTTACCGAGGAAGTGGACAATCCCTCGCGGGTGGCTTTTGTGGTTTCGCGCGACGAGTTGTACAAGTTCCAGGTGGCCAACGCGGTTTACGACGATTTTATCAAACTCGTGCTCCGTTCGTACACCGGGCTGTTTACGGGTTATGTGGCTATCGACGAAGAGTTGCTCGGCAAACGCGCCGGACTGGATCAGGAGCAGGTGTACAATTTTCTGAAACACCTGCGAAAATCGCACGTGATCGATTATGTGCCAAGGAGCCAGTCGCCGTTTATTTATTTTAGCAAGGAACGGCTCGCCATTGACCGTTTAAAGGTTTCGAAGGAAAATTACGACACCCGGAAACACGATTATGCCGGGCGGATTGGCGCGGTAATCAACTATGCAGGAGGTTCGGATACCTGCCGCAGCCAGATTTTGCTTCAGTATTTTGGCGAAGACGATGCAGCGCCCTGTGGTACCTGCGATGTGTGTCAGAACATGAAGGAGCTCGAAGTTTCAACCTTCGAATTCAATGACGTTGGGAAAAGGATTCAGCAGATTCTCGAAAAACCCTGCAAGCTCGAAGACCTGATTTTTAGGTTAAAAGGCGACAATGCCAAAATGCGCAAAGTGCTAAAATGGTACCTCGATAACCAAAAAATCACTTACCGGATTGACGGGTTGCTGGAGTGGAAAGGGTAGTTTCGGGTATCGGGTATCAAGTATCAAGTATCAAGTATC
>WOYI010138463.1_pt1 | contig 67860 bp, 71 predicted proteins | sample 6423411 | NCBI WGS metagenome assembly WOYI01 (sample SAMN13441803, study PRJNA592873) | oil field metagenome | biome: oil field; feature: oil-well bore; material: oil-contaminated soil; isolation source: oil-contaminated soil from oil-well borehole | place: Germany: Wietze | collected 2016-10-18 ...
TTGGACAGGGTTAGAGCACTGCTTGATTTAGCAATATCCGTGCCGAACACTATTGCCAACGGGATCTTTATTGTATATTAAGTTCATAAGATTTCTCATCCCGATTACCGGGCATGCGCCCGGCTTTGAATCGGAATTCGAAATAACATAATTGTAGCCAATGAGAACAATAAATTTATTTGCCCCTGTACACTTATTGATCAGTGTTCAGGGGCTTTCTTATTCCTAAAGATGTTTTTATATTTGTCAGTTGGAAGGTTTTAAAATCATTTTACATTCTTCGTTGTTAACCGTCTGGACACTCACGGAATATTTTTTTGATTCCGCCAGACGTGAGACATTTTCTTTGGCCACATTACTGTCTACCAAAACAACGATTTCGCCTTTGGGATTCTTTTCCATCGCCTGTTTTGTTTTAGTAACAGGAATCGGACAACTTAAGCCTCTTGCATCTACTTCTGTCATAATTTCCATCCTCTCTTTTATTTTAGAAATCCATAAATAACTATTTTGACTTCTCTATCATGGTGAAACCGACAATCAGACAAAAGGCAATTCCGAAGATGACAGCAATCGGGCCAAAAGCGGCAACACCCTTGGGAGAACTGGCTATGGCAAAATTATGCGAAACAGCGGCTCCGGTAATCATTCCCAGCACAAATACTCCCGCGTCGGCATCGCCTTCACCGGATAAAAAAAGCTGTCTGCCGGGACAGCCTCCGGCTAAAGCAAAAGCAAGGCCTGCCAGAGACATTCCCAGGAAATTCCACAAATGATTTGTATGGGCAATCGGCTGGCCTTCAAAGCCGGGCTTGAATTGTCCCAGTATAACATTTGTGGCAAAAGCAAAAACAACTAAAGCGATCACGCCGCCGAGCAAATGAAAGTCTCCGGTCAGCATGACATCCCGAATAGCGCCCATTGTGCAGAACCGGCTGCGTTGGGCCAGCGCGCCAATGATGAGGCCTGCCGCAATACTGATGAGGAGTGGCGCGTGCATGGAGCCGGGACCTTTGGCGCTGAAAAATATCGGTCCCTCCGGAGCGAAAGATACCTGAAATGTCAGTAAAAACAGGAGCCCCAGCATCAAGCCGGGCATAATCCAACCGCTGCCTGTTGCCTGTGAATAGGAACGTCCAAGGTTGAAACCTTTTTTCAAAAATAAAATGCCGATAAAAATTCCCATTGTTAATCCCAATAAACCCAGTATGGCGTTTCCATCGCCACCAGCCAATCGCAGCAGTGCCCGCCACGGGCAACCCAGAAATACCAGCGCGCCGATCATGGCAAAGAATCCCAGAAAAAAACGGATTAACGGAGATGACCCACCGCGCGCTCTGAATTCGCCGGCAAAAGCCGCCATGAGAAACGCGCCCAGAACAAATCCTATGATTTCCGGTCTCAGATATTGCACAACATCCGCCTGATGCAAACCCAAAGCTCCGGCAATGTCCCGTTCAAAACAGGCCACGCAAATGCCCATATTCGGCGGATTGCCGAAATACTGTAACAGGGCGGCAAAAACGCCGATGATGGCGCCGACAATGATAATTCCCGCGCGCGAGAAAAAAATATTTTTCATTAATGAAACCCCCTTGAAAAATTTTGTCAGTATCTAACAGCCGGAAATTGTAAATGCAAATTCATAAAAGAAATATTTAACCGGTACGTATTCTATTTGGTTATAATGAATCCAACGGATGACGCTGCAACATCGTTTTAATGTAGATGCGATACTGCGGCGTTGAATTATTTTAGATGTCCTGCGTACACCATACTAAGTTTCTAAATACGTAAAAGCTTCAAGCAGAAATACTCAATGTTGCCAACGCCCATATGCGAATAGTAAACTTTTAAGACCGGTTTCAGAATCGAACTGAAGAAAACATTTCATTGTTTGCTCGACGAAACATGGGGACATCCATACTGGTTTTCTGACATATGTTGTTATATTAGGAGCGGTCTTAACAAGCGGCAACAATGGGTTGTACGTCAAGCCATTCCATTGTCTCGTGTGAAGCATGCCATAGATCATAATTATTTTGCAGGTTGAGCCAGAGTTCAGGTGTTGTATTGAAAGCCTTGGAAAGACGTAGTGCCATATCGGAAGTTATAGCGCCATGTTCGTTGGCTATCTTGGATAAGGTTTTCCGTGATACCTTAAGACTCTTCGCCAAGTCTGTTAATGTTAAATTTAAAGGTTCTATATAATGAACTTTTAATATATGCCCCGGATGCGCCGGCGGTCGTTTTCTGCTTTTCATATTCTCCTCTCGAATATCATCTTTTTATATCGATTATCCCGATACGTCAAACTATCGGGATAATTCGTTTGACAGATATTCCCGCACTTCGTTTGTAATATCTGAGTCATATTAATGATAGTCTTCATAATTTACATCGTAAGCATCGCCGTTTTTAAACTTAAATGTAATTCTCCAGTTCCCTGATACGGATACCGCCCAACGTGATTCAGTTTTAGGCTGAAGCGGATGAAGTCCTGCGCCGGGATATCCCATATCTTTTATTTCATTTGCCGCATCAAGATGATCAAGTATATCTAATAGCTTGTCAGTATGTTTTGCTTGTATGCCTTTTTTAAGGCCATCGTTAAAAAGAGCTTTCAGGCCTTTATGAGCAAATGATTTTATCATGTGTCACAGCGTAACCATATCGGTTACACATGTCAAGTGTTTTTTGTTGAGGAAGGGCGTGAAATCCGAAGACGCCATACCAATTTTTAAATGCGTAATAGCTTTCGAAATACTAAAATTTGCCAACGCCCATATGCGAATAGTAAACTTTTAAGACCGGTTTCAGAATCGAACTGAAGAAAACATTTCATTGTTTGCTCGACGGGTTTGAAGCCCGCGGCCGGAACCATCCGACATAACCGGTCAGGATGTGAAACAAAAAATACATGCCGCTTGATTCTTAGTAAGAGAAAATCTAAAAAGCAAATTCATAATAGTAATATTTAAATCGCCATTATTCTTTTCAGTGTTATAGGTCAGTAAAACTTTTTGTATCGACAAACGAGGCTGTATAGCAATTGTAAATATTGTCATTTTATGTCCTCCGCTGGCGGAGGTGGCACGTAGTGACGGAGGTGGTTTGAGAACATGAAAACTTTAGCAACTTCAAACACCTCCACCCCCTTTATCCCCCGCCAGCGGGGGACATTATCCGTAAAATACAAGCGTTTCAGTTATAATCTTTTGGAATATAATGTATTTATAATAGTTATAATTTCCTTTTAATGAATCATGATATTGTGCTATAAGTTCCACATGTCTATTGATCGTTTCAAGAACATTACAATTCAGCAGATGGAAGCAATTATCTCTCTGGTGGAAGAGGGCAGTTTCAGCCGCGCCGCCAAGAGAATGTTTCTCACTCAGCCGGCATTGACTAAGAATATAAAAAATGCTGAGGATTGTATTGGCGTAAGATTGGCTAACCGTAGCAGTTCCGGTGTTTCGCTGACTCCGGAAGGGAAAATATTATACAACTACGCGAAACGTGTGGTAAAACTAAGAGATGAAGCAAAGGAAAAAATTCATGCTTTGGGTAAGGATACTGGAGGAAATATTTATTTGAGCGCCAGCACGATTCCGGCCACCTATATTCTCCCGCGCGCCTTGAGTGATTTCAACAAAACAAACGCTGACATTCACATCTACATCAAAACAGCGGACAGCGAAGAAGCAATGAACATGGTTCTGGATAATGAAGTGGAAATGGGTTTGATCGGCAAGAAACCTTTGAATAAAAAGCTTACGGCGGAAACTTTATGGAAAGATCGTCTGGCTCTTATCGTTTCCAAGGATCACGCCTGGTGTAAAAAGAAATCAGTGACATTGCCGGAATTATTAAAAGAACCGTTTGTCATACGGGAAAAAGGTTCGGCAACGAAGGAATTGTTTGAGTCATATTTGAAAAAATCAAAATCAATCAGTCTTGCACAATTTAATATCTGCGGCGAATTGGGAAGTTCCGAGGCAATTAAAGAAGCGGTCATCGCCGGTTGGGGAGTATCGGTTATTTCCATTCATGCCGTTTCGCGCGAGCTGTCTCAGGGTTTGCTTTGTGAAGTCCCGATTCAGGGATTAACCATGGAAAGAAATTTTTATTTAATCTACAAACGTCAGTTCGACTTCCGTCCGTTTCATAAACCGTTCATCAATTTCATCAAACGTTACACGCCTGAAGGTGTTAAACTTTAATAAGCCAATATTTTTGTTAAGTCAGGGCGTACAGTATGTCATCAATAAAAAATAATTGACATACGCACCTATAACGGGTACGATTGCACCCGAAAATGGTGCAATGAATCATGGACAAAATAGTAATAACCAATAAGCTTTCCGAAATCCTGTTCGGTAAAACAAGGCAGGCCGTTTTATCATTACTTTATGGACATGCCGGTGAATCCTTCTATCTGCGTCAGATTGTCCGCGTGGCCGGAGGTGGAATGGGGGCTGTGCAGCGCCAAGTCAATACGCTGGTGGATGCGGGGTTGGTTACGAGAATAAATAAAGGTAAACAGATTTATTATCAAGCCAATGCCAAGTCTCCCGTATTTGGTGAATTGAAAAGCATCATCATTAAAACCGCGGGAGTCGGTGACATATTAAAAATTGCACTGGCGCCGATGGCACAGGAGATCGATTGTGCTTTCATTTATGGTTCCGTAGCTAGCGGGACGGAAAAAGCGGATAGCGACGTGGATGTTTGTGTTATAGGCCGGGTTACTTTTTCGGATGTGGTTGCCGCGCTGAGCCGGGTGCAGGAAACATTAGGCAGGGAAATCAACCCGACCGTTTACCCTGCTTACGAATTCAGAGAAAAAATGGCAAAGAAAGCTCATTTTATGAAATCCATCATGGCCGGGGAGAAAATATTTCTAATTGGAGACGAGCATGAACTTAAAAAACTGGCAGCTTAACGGCTGGCTGACCGCTCATATAACAAGTCCTCAGGAAATCGACGATTTACTCGCTGTTGCTGATCGGGACTTGCAGGATTGCACGGCATCGGGATTAAGCGCGGATTGGCGTCTCAATATTGCATACAACGCTGCCTTGCAAGCGGCAACGGCAGCGCTTGCGGCTTGCGGATATCGAGCAGTACGAGAGGCGCATCACTTCCGCGTCATCCAATCGCTTGTTTACACGATTGACTTACCCGCCACGGTCGTCACTCAGTTTGATGTCTTTCGGAAGAAAAGAAATGTAGGCGGTTATGAAAGAGCCGGGATGATATCCGATCATGAAGCGGATGCAATGCTGTCACTGGCAAAAGACATCCGCAAAAAAGTCGAAGATTGGCTAAGGAAGAATTATCCGGAATTGCTTGTTAAAAATTGATTATTTAAACAAAGAGACACTTATTTTAATAGTACGTGAGAAAATTGCACGCGAGCGTGAAGCCGTCGACCGGCTGTCAAAAGAAATTAGCGAGGAAATCGAAGCCCTCATTTTGGGCATAAAAAGAATACAATATATAGAAAAGCATTAACGGCCCGGCTCAGTACATTATTGCGGCCACTTTGATCTTTGGGGACTGTTGGTTCCCTGCTGCGCAGACTGTGCACTTCTCTCCTGATAAAATCAAAATATTTCATTCATTTAATATTTTCTTGCCATCAAGATTCTGTTTACGCCAATAAATAAAAGAAATACTGCTTTGTTCATTATAACTATTATCTATTGGATATATGCCGGTAAATCATATATCACTACATCCGGTGAATGACTTTATTCAAAGGAGTACGTATATATGAAAGCAGGAGTGAAACCATTGGTTGATGACGGCTTTGCCGGTGAAGCGACAAAACGGACGCTGGGTTATCTTCAGAAACAGAGAGAAAAAGGAAAAAACATTGTTGGAATTTACTGCGGTTATGCTCCGCTGGAAGTGATTAGAGCGATGGGCGCCGCACCGGCGGTTCTATGCGCGTTTGCCAATAAAACAATCGAGGCGGCGGAAACGGTGCTTCCGGCTAATCTCTGCCCGCTAATTAAATCCAGCTACGGATTTCTCAAAACAGACACCTGTCCCTTCTTTGCCATATCCGAGGCAGTTATTGCCGAAACGACTTGCGACGGTAAGAAAAAGATGTTCGAACTGATATCCGATCTCAAACCGATGTATGTGATGGACCTGCCGCAACTGCCGGATGAAAAGGAAGCCCTGGATAACTGGACGGTAATGATCAAGAAACTCAAAGGATTTCTGGAGACGACCTTTAACCGCAAAATAGACGACAAGGAAGTGGAAAAGGAAATCAAAGAGACGAACATTAAAAACAAACTGATGAACAAAATATTTGATTTTGCCGCGCTCACACCGACGCCGGTGAGTTGGCTTGAACTCTACGACCTGACTTATCTGGGGCAGGCGGCGACAACAAAAGACATGATTGCTCTGCTCAATGCGTGCGTCGCGAAACTGGAGCAGCGCGTGGCCGATGGCGTTTATCACGGCGAAAAGGATTCTCCCCGCGTGCTCGTAACCGGCTGTCCGGTGGGCGGTGACGCGACGAAAGTTTTCAAGATCATTGAAGAGGCAGGCGGTGTTGTTGTTGCTTTGGATTCCTGCACAGGCATGAAGGCATACTCTGGCATGATTTCAGAAAATACATCTGATCCTTACGCTGCGCTTTCACGCCGTTACCTGGATCTTCCCTGTTCCTGCATGACTCCGAACAGCCGCCGTCTGACGGAACTGGATAAAATGATAGAGCGGTTTAACCCGGATGTCGTGATTGATGTTGTTCTTCACGCCTGCCATTCCTATAATGTCGAATCACACAAGATTAAAAAGCATGTGACAAACAAACATCAGAAGCCTTTTTTAAAAATCGAAACGGATTATTCGCAAAGCGACGTGGAGCAAATCCGTACGCGTGTGGAAGCGCTGTTGGAAACGGTGCCGAAAAAGTAAAGAATTGGAGGTGCTTCGATGAGTGAAATAAAAATAATTAATGCTAAAGGGCTGGCCTGTCCCCAGCCTGTTGTTCTCGCCAAGCAGGCCATAGAAACGAATGAACATGTCAGTGTGATCGTTGATAATGAAACAGCGCTGGAAAACGTCAAACGTTTGGGGGCAAAGCAGGGCTGTGATGTGCAAGTGGAAAAGAAAAACGACGGCACTTACGAAATAAACTTGACGCGCAAGGCTGGCGCGGTCGGAACAACAGAGGAATTTGTTCCTTCGTGCAGTACAACACCCGCGGTTTCCGGTCCTTTTGTCATTGTCATCACTGAAAATAAAATGGGCAGAGGCAATGATGAACTCGGCTCTGTTTTAATCAGGGCTTTTCTGCACACCGTCAGTCTGCAGAAAGAAAAACCGGATGTCATGATTTTTTATAACACAGGCGTTAAGCTTATCGTGCAGGGATCGGAAGTTCTTGACGATTTGAAACAACTCGAGAGCGAAGGCGTGCAACTGCTGGTTTGCGGCACCTGTTTGAATTACTTCGAGATCAAGGACAAAATTGCCGCGGGGACGGTTTCCAATATGTATGACATCGTGGAAACCATGAGCCGCGCGGGAAGATTGCTTGTGCCATGAGCGAAAAGTCGCAATATTTTGTGATGCTGTTCAAGGCAGTGAGTTACGTCCTGAAGGCGGAAAAAATTCTCAAGAAGGAAAATCTGCCGCATAAGCTTATCCCCGTTCCCAAAAACATCAGCTCGGATTGCGGGATATGTCTGCGCTTTGAGCCGGCGCTGCAAAATAAAATTGAAGCTGCTCTTTTGAACAAGGTGGAGGTAGAAGAAATCAGGGCGTTGGATAATTAAGCATAGGGAGACTGTTGAAAAACACGTCCGTGCGTCATTTCGAAAGGCAAAGCGACGTGTGCTTAATTTCAATATTAACCATGTCATTTCGAAGGAACGGAGTGACTGAGAAATCTTTAGAATCATCGAATAAGATTTCTCCCTGCGGTCGAAATGACAAATTGATAATTATTCAAAGTTCTCAGAGGTTTGACCGGGCGAGTCGGCTGGCGCCGGCCGCAGGCCGCAGGCTTCAAACCTGTCGGGCCGACATGAAAATGTTGTGCTGATCAGTTCGATTCTGAGCCCGGTCTAATTCGATTAAGAGAAAAAATCATGAACTTTGACGTGGATTTGGAAAAAATCAGATTGACGGCGGAAGAATATTATCGCAGCGGCGATTTCTACTGTTCGGAAGCCATCGTGAAAACAATTAAAGACGCGTTCAGTCTTTCGGTATCCGATGATGTTATTGCCCTGGCTTCAGGATTTCCCGTGGGCATCGGAGGGGCCGGATGCACCTGCGGCGCGGTTACCGGCGGTGTAATGGCGCTCGGACTGGTTTTCGGCAGAAGCAAACCAAAAGATAAAAAGGTAGACAGGGCCATGAAACTCTCCGGTGAGCTGCATAATATTTTTAAAAAGAATCATAAATCTTTGTGCTGCCGGACGCTCAATAGGTACATGATTATGGGTTCATCCAGACAGATGAAGCAATGCATTGCTTTCACCGGAGAAATGGCTCAGGAAACCGCGCGGATCATTATCAGGGAACAATACAATAAAAATAGTTCAATTATTTAGGAGGATATATAAAATGAAAAAGTATTTTGTAGTTATTACGTTACTGTCGGTTTTTGCTTTAGCGGCCTGCGCGGGGCACGGAACTTCGGTCAAAGGCGAGGAAATTCCCATTGAAACCGCTGCTGTCAAGCTTGTTAATGACGCGAAGGCTAGTGGTTTTAAGCTTATCACAACTTCTGAATTGAAGAAAAGTCTTGATGAGGGCGAAAAAATAACCATTATCAGCACACTCCCCGCTGAAGAAGACAAGAATTTTGGCACTCTTCCCGGCGCACTCAGTGCCCCCCTGCCCAAGACGGAAAAGGAACTTACCCCGGCTGATAAGGACAACCTGCTGAAAGTTGCCGGGGCCGATAAGGAGAAAGAAATAGTGGTTTACTGTGGATTCGTCGCCTGTAGAAGAAGCACTATCGGGGCAAAAATTCTTGTTGATGAAGGTTATAAAAATGTCTACAAATACCCCGGCGGAATCACGGCTTGGATTGAAGCCGGTTATCCGATTGCAAAATAGATTTTGGTGAATGGATGCTGGGATTGTTTTGGCAGCCCCAGCATCCATTAATTGGTGGATAAAACAAGGTTCTCGCAAGGGAGATTGAACGATATTTCGAGGTAAGCATTATGCCGATAATGCACAAATTTCAAATTTTCATTGTGGTCACCATCTTTTTTGCCGTGGCTTTTTGCTTATCCGGCTGCTCGATCAAAAAGCCGGGAAGCGACAACATCAACAGTCAGATCAAAGTATTTAATGTTGCCCTCTTTGCGCCGGCCGACAAAAGCCCGATTGAAGGAGTCTTGCCCAGAAGAGAACCCTGCATTAGCGGATATGAGTTTTACTACGATGATCTGGACATTGTTACCAGCTATCATAATAACGGCCGCATCTGGAGAATTACGACACGCAATAGAAGAACCAACATGTTTGGCATCTCCCCCGGCGATTCTTTTTTACAGGCGAAAGAAAAAATAATGCAATTCGGATTTTCACAGGGTTATACACCATATAAATTTGTTAAAGACTGGTGTTTGTTCACGTTGCTGGTTAATGAAAAGAATGATGTATTCGGCATGACGGTTGAAGTTTTAGATTAAATATTTAGCTATGCAAATGAAAAAATAATTGGCGCTTGACAAAATATATTGATGGATGCATTTGAATTACTAAATCTTAAAGCATGAACAATCAATCTCCATCAATTGGAATCAAAAGATGAACAGAAATATAATTTATTTTGACAATGCCGCTACATCATGGCCGAAGCCGCCGGAAGTCAATGCGGCCATGCAAAGATACATGCGGAAAATCGGCGCCAATCCCGGCCGTTCCGGCCATCGCTTGTCGTTAGAAGCAGCGCGGATAATTTATGATGCCCGTGAAAAACTGGCGCAGTTGTTCAACGTTTTTGATCCTCTCCGGATAGTTCTAACCAAAAACGCGACCGAGGCCTTGAATATTGCGATCTTTGGCTTTCTCAAGCCTGGTGATCACGTCATCACTTCGAGCATGGAACACAATTCGGTTATGAGACCGCTACGGGCTATGGAAGCAAAAGGCGTCAACCTTACTGTTATTCCATGCGATAAGGCAGGGTTGATTGATCCGGCACAAATTTCCACTTCTATCAAAAATAATACCAAAGCGATATTTATCACGCACGCCTCTAATGTTACGGGTGCTATCATGCCTGTTTTCGATATAGGCCGTATCGCGCGGGAACACGGCCTGGTTTTTTGTGTTGATGCCGCCCAAACGGCAGGCAGTTGTTTCATTGATGTGGAGAAAATGAACATTGACCTGTTGGCTTTTACCGGTCACAAATCTTTATTTGGACCTTCAGGTACCGGTGGGCTCTATATCCGCGAAGGTCTGGAAAAAAGAATCAAACCCATTCTTGTTGGCGGGACGGGAAGCCGTTCGGAAGTCGAAGAGCAGCCTGATTTCATGCCCGACCGTTATGAAGCAGGCACGCCCAACACAGTGGGCATCGCCGGTTTACAGGCCGGTGTAGATTTTGTTTTGTCCGAGGGAATAGACCAAATAAAAAGCAAAGAAGAAAGTTTGGTAAAAATGTTTATTGAAGGCATTAAAGATTTGCCGGAAGTAATTATTTACGGACAAACTTTCACTGAAGGGCGCATACCGGTTGTTTCGTTCAACATTGCCGGCATTGATCCGGCCGCAATTGCTTTGGAACTGGATGAGCGCTATAAAATCATGTCACGTTCCGGTTTGCATTGCGCGCCGTCCGCGCATAAATCTATCGGTACTTATCCGATGGGTACCGTGCGCTTCAGCTTCAGCTATTTCAACACGGAGGATCAGGTAGTCAAAGCCGTTGAAGCACTTAGAAAAATAAGTAAGAGGAGAAAGTAATATGGCAGATACAGCTAAGTCCGGACCTTTTGTTATCGTTGTGAGTGAAGATAAAATGGGACGGGGAAATGCTGAACTGGGCACCGTTTTAATAAAAGCCTTTATGCATACCGTTGCCGGCCAGGCCAAAAAACCGGATGTAATGATTTTTTATAATACCGGCGTCAAGTTGACCGTGCAGGGTTCGGATGTCTTGGAGGATTTGAAACAACTGGAAAGCGAAGGGGTTCAGGTTCTGGTTTGCGGCACCTGCCTCAATTATTTTGAAATCAAAGACAAGCTTGCCGTGGGTGTTGTCTCCAATATGTACGACATTGTGGAAATCATGAGCAGTGCAGGACGTTTACTTGTACCATGAAAGATAAGAAATCATATGATGTAATTTTGTTCAAAGCGGTGAGCTACGCTTTGAAAGCGGAAAAAATTCTCAAGAAGGACGGACTGCCGCACAAGCTGATCCCCGTGCCTAAGCATATCAGTTCGGATTGCGGTGTTTGTTTAATGATTCATCTTGATGTGAAAAATAAAATTATGACCAGTCTTGCGGGCAAGGTTGATATAGAAAGTATTAAACCGCTTCTATAATTTTTCGGCAAAATATTCTCATATCGACCAACGGCGAAAGCCCGGCAGGGAACCTAGGTGTATGCCTGGGTATGATCGGGGAGATATCTTATAGCTTAAAAAATTATAAAGATTTCTCACTGCGTATCGAAATGACATATTGTAAATCCGGTAGTGTAACAACACGCATGGTTTTTAATTTTCTTGACACTTAAGAGTTTTCTTCCCTATAATAAAAAACGTAAAGTCATCATACATAATATCATCTTCACCACTGTGCATTGCTTAAGTTAGTATTTGTTTTAAGACCTTTGCAAGATATTCAAACGGTGTCATTTCGACCGGAGGGAGAAATCTTTTTAGTTTAAATAAAATAATTAAGATTTCTCGTCGCTCCGATACCCTGCATTTGCCGGGCAAAAGCATCGGGACTCCTCGAAATGACAAAATTCAGAGTCTCATTGTTTGTTCAAAGCTGTATTTGATTTTTTGGTACGAGAAGATGAAAACTAAAAGCCCCCGGAAACAAGTCCAAACAAACACCAAACGCAGCGAGAGCTTATGGGCGCGGGAAGTTTTCAGCAATGGCCAGCAGTCGCTGCAAAGCATCATCGGCTCCTCTCCCATACCCGCCTTTATCATCGGCAAGGATCATTTGATTATCTACTGGAATAAAGCGCTGGAAGAACTAAGCGGGATCAAGGCGAAAGAGGTTGTTGGTACAGGTCAACAGTGGCGGGCGTTTTATAAGACAGCAAGACCATGCATGGCCGACTTGCTTGTTGATAGATATCAGAAAAGGATTCCCCAGTGGTATCCTGGCAAATACATCAAATCAAAATTAATCACCGGCGCCTATGAAGCGACTGATTTTTTCCCGGAATTAGGCAAAAGAGGAAAGTGGCTGCGTTTTACTGCCGCCGTTATTCATAATTCCAGAGGTTCTGTCATCGGAGCAGTGGAAACTCTTGAAGATATAACGCAGACAAAAAGGGCGGAAGAAGCCTTGCTGAAGGCTCATGAAGAGTTGGAACTTAAAGTTAAGGAACGTACGCAAAAGCTCGCGGAAGCCAATAAAGCCCTGAAAGAAACGACAGATCATTTGTCCCTTATCCTGGAATTCCTTCCCATTGTTTCTTACACCTGCAACGCCGATGAAAACTTTACGATTACTTTTGTCAGCAAACGCGTCAGAGAAATTACCGGCTATACACCTGCCCAATTTACGGAAAATCATCTTTTCTGGCAGGAGCACATCCATCCCGAAGATCAAATAAATATTCTAAAAAAATTAAAATCGTCTACGAAAAAAGTAACGCATCAGTTTGAATATCGCTTCCAGACGGCAGATGGGTCTTATCGCTGGTTTTCCGATCATCGCCGCCTGATCAAACCGGGCCGTTCCCGAAGTTACATGGTTGGAGCGTGGCAGGACATAACGGAAGATAAAAGAATCCGTCAGGAAGGAGAAATCCACCTGCAGCAGATGATTCAATCTCATAAATTAAAAGCTCTGGGTGAAGTTGTGACGGGCGTTGCTCACGAAATAAACAATCCGGTTAGTTTTATCGCCAACAACATTACCATGCTGGAGGAAATGTGGAATGCCGTTGAACCGATTCTGGCCAGCGACGGAGCCTCCCATCCCGATTGGAGCGACAAGGGTATCGGTTATGTGGAAGTCTGCACGAACATGAAAGAAATCATAGAGGAGTTCAAAATTGCTTCTCAGCGAATCAAGCGTGTTATTGCGGGATTGAAAGAATTTGCCCGAACGGATGAAACAGTGCAAAAGAAACCGGTTAAAATTGAAGAAGTCATTCATGGAGTACTGATCATTGTCGGCGCCCAGGTCCGCAAAACCTCCCGTATTGATCTTTATATAGACAGCGATCTGCCGCCTGTTCAGGGGCATTTCCAGAAAATCGAGCAGGTCATAGCCAACCTGCTGATTAACGCGCATCAAGCCATTACACCCGACAGAAAGGGCAAAATAATTATCACCGCCAGAAACATTGAAAGACTAAACGCTATTTTGATCGAAATTGAAGATAACGGAATCGGCATGGAAAAAGAGGTCCTTAATCATATCTTTGAACCTTTTTTTACCACTCGCCGCGACATGGAAGGAACAGGGCTGGGGCTTTCCATCTCTTATGGATTAATCAAAGAGCATCATGGAGTAATCGGAGTTCTTTCCCGTCACAATATAGGAAGCCGGTTTTCCATTTACCTTCCCCTTGATGCCAAAAAACAGATAAGTATTCGTCCGGCCATCCTTTGCTGCGACAGCGATGCTTCTTATCTCAATGAAATCAAAATAAGTCTCGCTGATGTTATTGAATGGCCATGCGGACCGGATGATACTTGCGATGATGTCATCGCTTATCTTGAGTCGCATCCTGAGGTGGATATTGTTGTTTCGGAAATAAATCTGCCGGCAATAAACGGGTGGGAACTACTGAAAAAAGTCAGAGAACGTTTTCCGCTTCTTGCCGTAATTCTTTATTCATCGGACATAAGTGCAGGGAAACCGGAAGGCAAAACAAACGGCAAACCTGATTATTTACTTAAAAAACCTTTCAGTATGACACATTTACAAAATATAATTCGTGAAATCGGAAGGCAGAGACTATGAGAATCCTGATTGTTGATGATGAAGAAGTTGCCCTGAATTCCATAAAGCGTTTGCTGAAATGGCGCGGCATTAGAAATGTTGATACTTGTAATAACGGCCGGGATGCCATTTCCAGAATCAAGGAAACTGATTTTGATATAGTGCTTCTGGATTTACTGATGCCGGAAGTCGACGGCTTGCAGATTCTGGAATCGACAAAACCCTATCGTCCGCATACGGAGTTCATCATTTTCACTGCTATTGATGATATTCCTACCACAGTCAAGGCGATTCGTCTGGGCGCTTATGATTATCTGGTTAAGCCGGTGGATAACGACCTGCTTTTTCTGGCCATAAAAAGAGCCTATGAACACAGAGGATTGCTTATCGGTTTATCAACTACAGCCGGAGATAATAAAAGCAAAATTTCTCCTGCTTTTTCTGAAATTGTCACTCAATGTCCTCAACTGTGCTCCATATTATCATATGCTCAGGTGATGGCCGGAGGCGGTAATCCTATAATGATTACCGGAGAATCAGGGACAGGGAAGGAACTGGTGGCTAAAGGTATTCATAAAGCGGGACCGATGCCCAATGGCCCATTCATTGCCGTTAATGTCAGCGCGATTCCGGCTACCATGTTTGAAAGCCAGTTTTTTGGTCATGCCAAAGGAGCGTTTACCGGCGCGGAGGCGCCGCATTTTGGTTATTTTGAACAGGCGGACGGAGGGACTCTGTTTCTGGACGAAATAGGGGAATTGCCGCTTGGCCTCCAGACAAAACTGCTGCGGGTGCTCGAAGAAAAATCTTTTTATCCTCTGGGGTCGTCAAAACCGGTATGGGTTGATGTCAGGGTTATATCGGCTTCCAACAGAGATATCGAAAGGGCATGTCAGGAGGGGAACTTCAGACTGGATCTTCTCTACCGTCTGAAATCAGTTCATATTCATCTGCCACCGCTCAAGGAAAGAGCAGGTGACATTCCACTGCTTGCGTCCCATTTCCTTCGTAAATCGTGCGATATTCATAAGAAAAATATTACCGGCTTCAGTCAGGAAGCCATGAGTTTGTTAAACAGCAAAGATTATCCCGGCAATGTCCGCGAATTGGCTCAAATTGTTGAAAACGCCGTTCTTCTAACCGATTCCAATATTATTTTACCTGGCCATCTCGGTATGGCGTCCACTAATCATTCCCCCCTATCGCGGCAGTTATGCACATTAAAGGAAAACGATGAAGCACATCTGGTGTATGTTTTAAAAAATGCAAATGGTGATCGCGGCAAAGTTGCGCAAATTCTGGGAATAACTGTTCGGCAACTGCAGCGTAAAATCGCCGCCATGAAGAAAAATCCTCAATGGGAAGAAATTTTACGCGACATTTAGATCATTAGGGGTGACATAGCAGTCCGCCTCTGTAATTGCGAGTCCCGACTTGTCGGGACATGTTTCCCGGCGAATGCCGCGTGGCAATCTGGTTACTCTCCCTTTTCACCATTCACTTTTCACTTTCCTCATTTTATTCTTGCAATGTTTTCAAGAAGTTGTATTATTCGCCAGTCTCAAATTTCCAAAGCAAAACACAAAAACAATTTATTATGAACTGATTCAAGATCATATTCGATGGAGGCGTGATGCCTAAAGGCAAAAAAGCGGACAAGAAAAATAACAAACAAGAATCTATTGAGGCGACACTCTGGCAGGCTGCTGATAAACTCCGCAAAAACATGGATGCGGCGGAATACAAACATGTCGTGCTCGGGTTGATTTTTCTCAAATACATTTCCGATGCTTTTGGAGACCTGCATTCCAGACTTTTAAAAGGCGAGGGTGAATTCGAAGGGGCCAACCCTGAAGATCCGAACGAATACACTGCCGAAAAAGTTTTCTTTGTCCCGCCGATTGCCCGCTGGAAACACATATCCGCCAACGCGAAAAAAACGGAAATTCTATTGGAGAACGGCAAGAAAGTTGACATTGGCGGTTATGTTGACGAAACGATGGAAGCTATCGAACGGCAGAATATTTCGCTCAAAGGCGTTCTTCCCAAAGTCTATGCCAGGCAAAATCTTGATCGCGCCAGCCTTGGCGGATTGATTGACCTGGTCGGAACCATTGCGCTCGGCACTGCCGAAGCAAAAAGCAAAGATGTGCTCGGCCAGGTTTATGAATACTTTCTTGGACAATTCGCACTGGCCGAAGGCAAAAAGGGCGGACAGTTCTACACGCCGCGCAGTGTGGTCAAACTGCTGGTGAAAATGCTGGAACCTTATGAAGGCCGCGTTTTTGATCCTTGCTGCGGTTCCGGCGGCATGTTTGTGCAAAGCGAAAAGTTTATCGAAGCGCATCAGGACCATTACAAACCCTCACCCCACCCCTCTCCCAAAGGGCGAGGGAATAGTATGGTTGTGCTTAATCCCGCCGATATGATTTCCATCTACGGGCAGGAATCCAATCAAACAACCTGGCGGCTGGCCAAGATGAATCTGGCCATTCGCGGAATAGACAGCTCCAACATCAAATGGAATAATGAAGGCTCATTTCTCAATGACGCGCACAAGGATTTGAAGGCGGACTTCATCATTGCCAATCCGCCGTTTAATGATTCGGATTGGTCAGGTGAATTATTAAAGGACGATGCCCGCTGGAAATACGGCACACCGCCTGCGGGCAATGCCAATTATGCCTGGATACAGCACTTCATCTACCACATGTCGCCGACACGCGGCATGGCGGGCTTTGTGCTGGCCAAAGGATCGCTCACGTCCAAAACCAACGGAGAAGGCGAGACACGTAAAAATATTATCGAAGCCGGGCTACTCGACTGTATCGTCAACCTTCCGGCAAAATTATTTCTCAATACGCAGATTCCCGCGTGCCTCTGGTTCCTGCGGCGCAAAGGCACCGCCCCCTCAACCCGTTCCCTTCTCCCAGTGGGAGAAGGGCGGAGGGATGAGGGTAGAGTTCTCTTTATAGATGCCCGGAATCTCGGTTATCTGATTAACCGCCGGACAAAAGATTTTACCGATGATGATATTGGAAAAATCGCGGAAACCTATCACGCCTGGCGGCGTGACCCTCTCCCGGCAAATAGCCACCCTCTCCCAAAAGGAGAGGGACGAAAACCCTCTACCTTTGGGAGAGGGAAGGGTGAGGGCTTTAACTATGAAGATGTGCCGGGTTTCTGCAAATCAGTCACGCTCGATGAAATCAGAGAAAAAGATTACGTCCTGACGCCGGGGCGCTATATCGGCCTGCCGGAAGACGAGGATGATTTTGATTTTGCCGAACGGTTTGGAAAACTCAAAGCGGAACTGGAAGAGCAGATGAAAGAAGAAACAAGGCTTAATCAGGCTATAATAGTTAATCTTAACAAGTTGCTCTTGCCTGTTGAAAAGTAAAATTAGAAGAAGCTTATTTTACTTTTATGAATTAAAGTAAAATAAAGCACATTATAATTTACTTTCGGGGGCTCCATGAATATTTGGGAATTTAAGGCAGGGGATGAGCAAAAAAGGAGAAGCCGGTATGAGCGAACTTTTTAAAATTGATAAGAAATATTCTACGTGGCTGAAAGAGCTTAAAAGTAAAATACGCTCTGTTCAAATTAAAGCAGCGGTAAAAGTAAACACCGAAATGCTCAACTTTTATTGGGAACTGGGCGCTGATATTGCAGAGAAGCAGACCGCCGCAAAGTGGGGAGATGGATTTCTTGGTAAATTAAGTCAGGATTTAATGACCGAATTCCCGGACATGAGAGGATTTTCTCTAAGCAATCTCAAGTATATCAAGCAATGGTATTTGTTTTATAGCGCACATGAATCAATCGGCCAACAGCTTGTTGGCCGATTGAAAAAGACAAATGTGCAACAGCTTGTCGCCCAAATCCCCTGGGGACACAATCTTGTCATCATAAGTAAAATCAAAGATACAAACGAAGCGCTGTTTTACGTGCAAAAAATCATCCAGAACAATTGGTCAAGGGCAGTGCTGACTCACCAGATTGAAAGTGGCTTGTATGGCCGGGCAGGTAAGGCCATTACCAATTTTAAGGCCACACTTCCTCTGCCACAGTCCGATTTGGCGCGCCAGACTCTCAAAGATCCATACAGTTTTGATTTTCTGACATTACGGGAAAAACATGATGAGAAAGAATTGGAAGATGCGCTGATTAACCAGATTGCCGGATTTTTATTAGAGATGGGGTCAGGATTTTCTTACATTGGCCGCCAGTATCGTCTCGAAATAAACGGTGATGAATTTTTCATTGATTTGTTATTTTATCATATCCGTTTGCATTGCTACGTCGTGGTTGAATTAAAGGTGGTAAAATTTAAACCGGAATTTGCCGGCAAGCTCAATTTTTACGTGTCTGCCGTAGACAGTATTTTGAAAACTGAACAGGACAATCCGACAATCGGGATTCTTATTTGTAAATCCAAGAACAAGACAGTTGTCGAGTATGCTTTAAAAGATATTCATAAGCCTATTGGCGTGAGTGAATACCTTATTACCAAAAACCTGCCGGACGAATTTAAGTCATCTCTGCCGAGCATAGAAGAAATTGAGGCTGAACTGGAAGGCGGGGATGTGTAAAAATGGAAAGCCCAACTTGAAGTCACAATTTGTGGCCTCAAGTTGGAATGACAGGTGAACATAGGTGATTGAAGTGACTAAACATAGGGTATCGCAAAACGCGATACCTTCAAAACAATCTCTGGGCAAAAAGTGGTTTGCCTTTTGCAAATTCGATAAGGACGCGCTTGCGCTTCTGGACAAACTGGCGGAGGTTATCAGTGAATAACGGGTGGAAGGAATGCAAGCTGGGGGATGTTATTGAACTGATTGGTGGTGGCACACCAAGACAACAGTCGCAGATTATTGGAATGGGAATATTCCTTGGTTATCAGTCGTGGATTTTAATACAGGAAATAAGTACGTTCAATCTTGTTACGGCATAAGATGCATCCCTAAAGCGACAGATCAAAAATACATATATTACTTGACTAAATATTCAATTAACAATTTTAAACAAATAGCGCATGGCGGTGTTTTCGATACTATTACAAGAGAAACTTTTGATCAAATAGAAATCGAACTCCCTCCGCGCCCTGAACAACACGCTATCGCCGGGGCGCTATATCGGCCTGCCGGAAGACGAGGATGATTTTGATTTTGCCGAACGGTTTGGAAAACTCAAAGCGGAACTGGAAGAGCAGATGAAAGAAGAAACAAGGCTTAATGCGTTGATAATGGAAAATATGAAGAAGGTAAAACTGCCGTGAAAGTTTAAGGTCGCAATTTGCGACCTTAAAAAATAAAATAGGGGAGACCGTCTATAAAACTCCACGAAACTGAGGTAAAACAATGAAGGCATTACTTGATACAAATATCATCATACACCGTGAAGCAAGTCGCATTGTAAATCCTGATATTGGAACTTTGTTCAAGTGGCTTGATAAAGGTAAATACATAAAATATATTCATCCGGTAACTGTCGAAGAAATTGAAAAAAATGTAAACAAGGATGTTGCCAATGCTTTTAGTGTCAAATTAGATAGCTATCAAAAGATCATATCCGTTGTGCCGTTAAATGATAAGATAAAGGCGCTCTCTGATTCTGTTGATGTCACCATAAATGATAAAAATGATACTCTCCTGCTTAATGAAGTTTTTAGTGATAGAGTAGATCTGCTCATTACAGAAGACAAAAATATCCATAAGAAGGCTGAATTATTAGGTATTGGCGATAAGGTATTTACCATTGACTCGTTTCTAGAAAAAGTCGTTTCCGAGAATCCGGAACTGGTAGATTACAAAGTTTTAAATGTTACAAAAAAATATTTTGGGCAAGTCAACCTGCAAGATCCTTTTTTCGACGGCTTTCGTGAGGATTATGTTGGATTTGATAAGTGGTTTAATAAAAAATCCGATGAAACGGCTTATGTCACATATAACAAGGACAATATTCTATCATTCTTGTATTTAAAGATAGAGGGGCATGAAGAAAACTATGCCGATATTACACCTGCCTTTAGCAAGAAAAAGAGACTAAAGATCGGGACATTTAAGGTCGTCAGCAATGGCGTGCGCTTGGGTGAAAGGTTTCTAAAAATAATTTTCGATAATGCTTTTATAAATAAAGTTGATGAAATTTATGTGACAATTTTCGATAAACGTGATGATGAAAAGCGACTTTATCCGCAATACCATACTGAATTATTGCCGGACTCAATATTAAGAACGGAATTATGAAGGAGACTAAAACTGATGCGCGTCTTATTGTCGATTAAACCTGAATTCGCTGAGATGATTTTTGCCGGAACAAAGAGATTTGAATTCCGTCGAACAGTCTTTAGAAACCCGGATGTAAAAACTGTAGTATTATACGCGTCATTTCCAGTTCAAAAAGTAATCGGTGAGTTTGAAATAGAAAAAATAATTAATGACGAATTGGAAGCATTATGGAAACAGACTAAAAAATATGCCGGCATAGATGAGGCATATTTCTTTAGTTATTTTTCAGACAAAGAAACCGGTTATGCCATAAAGATTAAAAAAGCAAAGAAATATAAAAAGGCGCTTTGCTTGCGCAAAGATTTTAACGCCACCCCTCCTCAATCTTTCATGTATTTAGATACGGTAACGGTATGAATGGCTGGAAGGAATACAAGCTGGGAGAACACGTATTTATAGATCCGGACAGCCTGGTGATTCCTGCATTTCATCGCACCAATAAAGAAAGCCGACGTTTGCTTTCCGACCGCATGAAAGATCCGCAGGATTCCTTGAAACTGGTTATTGTGCGGGATATGTGGCTGACCGGTTTTGATGTGCCCTGTCTACATACGCTTTATATTGACAAGCTGATGAAACGCCATACGCTCATGCAAGCCATCGCACGGGTAAACCGTGTCTTTATGGACAAGCCCGGCGGTCTTGTTGTGGATTATATCGGTATCGGAAACGCGCTTAAAGAAGCTCTGGCTTTCTATGCCAGCTCAGGCGGAAAGGGCGATCCGGCGGAAACACAGGAAAAAGCTCTGGAATTGATGCTGGAGAAAATAGAAGTCGTCCGCCAGATGTTTCATAATTTTAATTATAAGCGTTTTTTTAGCGTTGGAACATCCGAGAAACTCTCTATCATTTTACAAAGCGAAGAATTTATTCTTGCTCAGGAGCAGGGGAAGAACAGGTATATTAAAGAATCCGCGGCACTTTCCAAACTATTTGCACTGGCAGTACCACATGAAGACGCGCTGGCGCTTACTGATGAAATCGCTTTTTTCCAGTCTGTCCGGGTACGCCTGCTGAAATTTGAAGGCGAGGGCGATAACGGCGATAAAAAGAATTATGAAACGGCCATCCGCCAGATTGTGAATCAGGCGGTGGAATCAACCGGGGTTGTGGATATTTTTGATGCGGCAGGACTGAAGAAACCGGAGATTTCACTGTTGTCTGAAGAATTCCTGCAAGATGTAAAAGAGATGAAACATCAGAATCTTGGTCTGGAACTTTTGAAAAAGATATTGAATGATGAAATCAAAGTGCGGCTTAAATATAACATTACGGAAGGCAAGAAGCTTCTGGATATGCTGGAAGAATCAATTAAGAAATATCAGAATAATCTTTTGACGACAGCGGAAATTATTGAAGAACTGCTGACCATTGCCAGACAAGTTCGTGAGGTGGATGGCCTGGCGGAAAAATTAAAATTAACAAAAGACGAGTTTGCTTTTTATACAGCCCTGGAAATCAACGATAGTGCGGTGAAGATATTAGGTGATGAGACCCTGAAAAAGATTGCGCGCGAAATAGCGGATAAAGTTCGCAAGAATGCCACCATCGACTGGACGATGAAAGAAAGCGCCCGGGCGAAACTTATGGTGATCGTAAGGCGGACATTAAATAAATACGGTTACCCGCCAGACAAACAGCAAAAGGCCATTGATACCGTGCTCAAACAAGCCGAAGTTCTGGCGGATTACTGGACTGAGCAATAGGATTTAAGTCGTTTCTAATAAGGTGATAGAAGATAATGCTATATCTCTACCTTGATGCAAGCGGCAACAAGTGAATAAACGGGACAGGTACAATTAACTGAAAAGAGGATATAATGACACTGCTTAAAACAACGAGTGCAAATGCTTTCCTTGCCCAATACAAACGTCTCCTGTGCGCCATTGCAGCCAAACCGCTGAAGATCATCAATGACTACAGCGAGGCTCGCAAAGCGCTTTATAAGGATGGCTTCAACAAATCCTTCGCTTTTGACTCGTCATACGAGGAGTCGTTTGTCAATGCCGTAAAAAACGCAACATACGACATGTTCGTCTATGCCAAGAAATACAGGAGTGGCTATGCACTCAAGGCCTCGGATGACACCTGGTTTTGCGTTAAGGCTCTGACAACTCCTCTGGAGGAGATGATTCCGGAGTGGTGCGTCATTGACACGGCGGTGCTACCCTATTGCGGACTTATCGTTTGCGACGGCCTCATTGTGGACCGGCACGTATCCATTGGCCCGAACATGATCGCATCCATGACGCAGGAACTGAAAACAGAAAGAAAAAAATGGCAACAGACATAATGTTGAATTTGTTATCTTTCGTTCAGCCGTGGTCATATGATACCTTGAAAATCCAACATGTCATGGAGGAATTTCAAGGTCTATCACGACAGTGGTCTGAAAAGTTAGATAAGACCGATCCGCGACATTTGAGTCATCAGGGGTGAAGTAAATGTCGTTGTTGGTAAGCGTCTATTTTTAAAGGCTATTGTTATTTCCAGATGTCCGCAAATCTTTTTGTGTGACTTTTCCAGTGACGTTTACTTCGTATTTCCGTTTATTTCCTCTCTTGATAATTCATGAATGTCCGATAAGAGAAAATGGCTTTGTTCATTTCTTAATGGAATCATTCCCTGTAAATTGAAATCCATAACCATTTAAAAAAACTGGATTCCCCCGGCATTCGCCGGGCGTAGCTGCCCGCGCGTAAAAGCAGAAACGGAAATTAAAATACAAAAATTATTTTTATGGCATGGCCATTGCTTTTTCCTGTTAGTTAAGGGAAGGAGCCTTCATGAAAGCTTTTACCGCAAAACTTGTAGATTTGACGCAGAAAAACGCGGATACAATCGCCCGGCAATGGGCTAAGGATATCAAAACTAACGTAAAAACCTATACCTACCATAACGCATCCGAAGAAGAAATTATCCTTCAGGCAAAATATTTCTACGATAATTTTCAACTGATGTTTTTTAATGAGTCGCCATATGAACAGGCTAAAGAAATTTTCGAGAAATACGCGGAAGAAAGATACAAGGAAGGAATTCCTCTTCACGAAGCGCTATATGCACTGATTTTGATGAGAAGGCATATGTGGTTGTATGCGGAATTTCAATCCATATTCAACGTCGAAGTAGAGCATCAGCAGGCAGCGGGAAGTCTCAGCCGGACAATTCTTATGTTCGATTACATTATATATGTTGTTGCCAGAAAATTCTGGGAGATGATGAAACTGGAGGTATCGAAGACCAGTAAGACACAGTAATTTGGCGGGATGAATGTAAGCAAGTCAATTTTTAACATAACAGCTTTATTAAAAGAGAGATGAAAAAATGCAAGCTTATGCCGCAAAACTTGTTGAGCTTATAGAAAGCAAGGCCGAGAATATTGCCGGACAATGGGCTGATGATGTTATGAAACATAACAGAACGCCTGTATTCTCACCTATCATAATCATGCAACCCTTAAAACGGAAGGGCTTTTCACCCACCTCTTCTACATTCCGATCCTTTTAGCATCGATATGGTGGGGGAAAAGAGGAAGAGATGTATTAATTTTTACAGAATAAAAGAGGAGATTAACGTGGAAAGCGAGCAAATCAATCAGGGAAAGGTTTTATCCGTCCGCAGCAGCGTTGTTGATGTCCACTTTCCGACGGCGCCTGCGATCCGCAATGTTCTCAAGGCCGGCGATGAGGGACAGGTAATCATCGAGGTATTTACTCAGCTCGACAACAATACTGTCCGGGGGGTCGCCCTGACGCCCACCCAGGGTCTCGCCAGAGGTTCTAAGGTAATTGACACAGGCAAGCCGCTTGAGGTTCCCGTGGGCAAAGAGCTTATGGGAAGGGTCTTCAATGTTTTTGGCCAGACAATCGATAAGAAAGGGAATGTTGAAGACGTAGAAATACGCTCCATTCATCGGAAACCGATTCCTCTGCGGGATCAATCCACCGTGTCGGAAATTTTTGAAACGGGCATCAAGGCTATTGACGTTCTGGCGCCACTGGAAAGAGGAGGCAAAGCGGGACTTTTCGGTGGAGCGGGCGTCGGCAAGACAGTTTTGATTACGGAAATGATTCACAACACAGTGAGCGCGCATGAAGGCATGAGCATCTTCTGCGGTATCGGCGAGCGCTGCCGCGAAGGCGAGGAGCTTTACCGTGAAATGGAAGAAAGCGGAGTGTTGGGCAATACCGTGATGGTTTTCGGTCAGATGAACGAGCCGCCGGGAGCTCGTTTCCGCGTCGGACATTCGGCGCTGACGATGGCGGAATATTTCCGTGATGATGCCAAACAGGATGTGCTCCTGATGATTGACAACATTTTCCGCTTCATTCAGGCCGGCATGGAAGTGTCCGGTCTGTTAGGTCAGCTGCCATCACGTCTTGGTTATCAGCCGACACTGGCCACGGAACTGGCCGAGCTTGAAGAACGTATATGTAATACCAAAACCGGCGCTATCACATCAATTCAGGCTGTCTATGTTCCCGCGGACGATTTTACCGATCCTTCCGCCGTGCATACGTTCGGCCATCTTTCTGCTACCATTGCCCTGTCCCGAAAGCGGGCCAGCGAAGGTTTGTATCCGGCGATTGACCTACTTCAGTCCGGCTCCAAAATGCTGATGCCGAATATCGCCGGCGAACGCCATTACAAAATCGCGCAGGAAATTCGCAAGACGCTCGCGATTTATGAAGATCTTAAAGATATTATCGCTATGCTGGGAATTTCGGAACTCTCCCGCGAAGATCAGCGCACAGTGTTCCGAGCCCGCCGGCTGGAGAGATTTTTTACGCAGCCTTTCTTTGTGACGGAGCAGTTTACAGGAACGGCGGGTAAGATGGTCACGCGTGAAGAAACGTTAATCGGTTGCGAGCGGATACTCAACGATGAGTTTGCCGAGTATCCGGAACGCGCTCTTTATATGATCGGCCCAATTGATGAGGCGAAGATTTCCCATGATGCTTAAAATTTTATTGCCGGCGGAAGTAATGCTGAAGCAGGAAGTAAAAAAGATTATCGCCGAGGCGGAAAACGGATCTTTCTGTCTGATGCCGAATCATATTGATTTTGTAGCCACCCTTGCCCCCGGCATCTTCACGTATGAACCGGTTGGCGGAGGGCAGGAATTGCTGGCGATGGATGTGGGTACGCTGGTGAAAAAAGGGCCGGATGTTCTGGTATCCACGCGCAACGCCGTACGTGCGCCCGACCTGGGAAAACTAAAAGAGGTCGTTGTGCAGCAGTATGACGTTCTGGATGAACGGGAAAAAATGGTCCGATCCGCGTCGGCCAGACTGGAAGCGAGTTTGATTAGACGTTTTGTGGAATTAAAGTAGGGAGAATAAAACATGGTTGAAATAAGACGAACACCCGGTACGCGCCGCCGGAAAATGGCTAATCATTTCACTGAGCAGGTGGCCAAAAAAGAAGCTCTGCGGCGGAAGGCGCTTCGACACAAGGACGAGACTGTCTGGTTCGGTATGGGCATGTTCGGCATTGTCGGCTGGGCGGTAGCCATTCCCACTCTGGTCGGAATAGCCTTTGGTCTTTGGATTGACCGCACCTGGCCCAGCCAGTACTCGTGGGCGCTGATGTTTCTTATTTTCGGAGTGCTTGTCGGATGTATTAACGCGGCGTATTGGGTGAGAAAAGTTCGCAGTAGAATTATCGAGGAAGATGATGATGATGAACCACAGTCTTGATGCGAATTTGATATTTGTTATGGTTGCGGCATTTGCTGCGGGTCTGGCCCTGGGAGCGTTTTATTTCATAACGCTGTGGCATACTGTGCAGCGCCTGCCGGCAGCTCATGGACCCACACGCCTGATGCTGGTCAGTTTTGTTCTGCGTATGACGGTGGTGCTGGCTGGATTTTATTTGATTATGGGTGGAGAGCATTGGGAGAGGCTGGCCGCGGCCATGCTGGGTTTTATTATCATAAGAAAAATTCTCACGTACCTTTTGGGACCGCAAAAAGTGGTTGAAGAAGTTCGCTGCATAAACTTGGGCAGATAAATAAGAACACAGGCAAAGGATTCTATATGGAAATTGTATCTCTCAATCAGATCAGCCCCGATCAGGTCATCATCTTTACCTGGGGATTTATCAAGCTGAACGTGACAATTCTCTATACGTGGCTGGTGATGGCTATCCTGATGGTCATTTCCTGGCTGGCTACCCGCAACCTTTCTTCGGAAATGAATGTGTCCAGATGGCAGCATTTTTTGGAAGTCATTATCTCTGTCGTCCGCGGTGAAATATCCGAGATGACGAAAAAAGGAGCGGATAATTACGTTCCCCTTATCGGGACGCTCTTCTTATTCATCTGCACTTCCAACGTGCTGGTTATCGTGCCGGGATTTGTCGCGCCGACTTCCTCCATTACTACTACCGCTTCTCTGGCGCTATGTGTATTCATCGCTGTTCCTTATTACGGCATTTCGCGCAATGGTCTTTTCCATTATTTGAAGGAATATTTTCAACCCACTTTCATCTTTTTCCCGTTCCACGTGATGGGAGAACTTTCCAGGACACTCGCTCTGACAGTCCGGCTTTTCGGAAACATCATGAGTCATGAAAAGGTGATCGGGATCCTGCTGGCGGTTACGCCTCTTTTGTTCCCGGTTGTTATGCAGGTATTGGGGCTTCTGATCGGCGTAATTCAGGCCTATATTTTTGCGATTCTTTCCATGGTCTATATAGCTTCAGCGCTCAGCGCTGAGGATGATTTTCCAAAAGAAGTAAAAGAAGAAGGCTCACCAGCCTAAAAAATTTGATTAAAGGAGGAGTATTTATGGATAGTGTAAGTTTGGTCGCGATGGCCTCTATTATCGGTGCGGGTTTGGCAATGGGCATAGGTTCAATTGGCCCGGGATTGGGCATGGGACAGGCCATCGCCCAGGCTCTGGCTGCCATTGCTCAGCAACCGGATGAAAGAAATTCTCTGACCCGAACACTTTTTGTCGGACTAGCCATGATTGAATCAATTGCCATTTATTGCTTTGTTATTTCGATGATCCTGATTTTCGCGAATCCTTTCTGGGGTCACGTTATAAAGTGAGGGGGATGAACCATGCATATCGACTGGTTTGTTTTATTTTGCCAGATCTTCAATTTTCTTTTGCTTGTCTATCTGCTGAAGCGCTTTCTTTTCGGGCGGATTATCAAAGCGATGGACGATAGAGAAGCGAAGATTGCCGCGCGGTTTGCCGAAGCCGAAGAGTTGAAAGTCAAGGCAACCGAGGCTGCCGGGCTTTATGAAAAGCGCAACCAGTTGCTCAACGAAGCAAAAGAAAAGATGCTCAATGAGGCGACAATGGCCGCTGATGCCAAACGCAAGGAGCTGATGGAAAAAGTACGCCTGGAAGTTGATCAGGTCAAGGCGCGCTGGCAGGATATGCTGGTTCGCGAACACGACGCTTTTTTCTATGATTTGCGCCAGCGCGCCGCCAAGCAATTATATGCCACGGCGCGTAAGGCCTTGAGCGATCTGGCGGACGCCGATCTGGAGGAACGGATTGTGGATGAATTCATCCGCCGGGTTAAAGCGCTTGATGAGGAAAAAAGCATTCAGATACGCAATGCCATCAGAGGCGGCGGCAATAAAGTTATCATCCAGAGCGCTTTCAGCATTTCCGCGTCCCGGCAGGCGCAAATTGAAGAGGTTCTGAAAAAGCAGATAACCAACGGGTTTACTCTGCGGTACATGAGGCAGCCGGAGATTGTGTCGGGCATTGAATTGCGGGTGAATGGACATAAGATCGCCTGGAGTCTCAATGAGTATCTGGAAACGCTGGTGGAAAGTTTAACTGAAACGCTCCAGAAAGAGGCACACGCGGCATGAAGATAATAATGTCAGGAGGCGAAGAATGAATCAAGAGTCTGGCCCATTGGAAAGTAAGGAATTAAAAACTTTTCTGGACGATACATTTGATACCATGGAAAAGGTTCTGGACGAGCAGAATCCTGAACTGAGACAATTAGAAATCGGCACGGTGCAATTTGTCGGACGCGATATTGCCAGGGTCGGGGGTCTGCCGCATATCCGCGCGGAAGAACTGGTTCGCTTTGCAGGAAACTATATGGGCCTTGTTTTTAATATAGATCTGACGGAAATCGGCGTCATCCTTCTGGACCCCAGTGAAAACCTGCAGGTGGGATCGGAGGTGCACCGCACCAAGCGCGTTCTGGACGTGCCGGTGGGAGACGGGCTTCTGGGACGGGTGGTCGATCCCCTCGGGCGTCCGCTTGACGGTTTGGGCGAGGTCAATACAGTCATGCGCCTTCCGGTGGAAAGACCGGCGCCGGCGGTTATGGATCGTTCACCGGTAACCGTGCCTCTGCAGACCGGGCTGAAGGTGGTTGACGCGCTTATTCCCATTGGACGCGGCCAGCGCGAACTTATCTTAGGCGACAGAATGACCGGCAAAACGGCCATTGCCGTTGATACAATCATCAATCAAAAAGAAACGGGAATTATCTCCATTTATTGCGCCGTCGGCAAGAAAAGCGCCGATGTCGCCAAGGTTATCGCCGATCTGCGCGATCACGGCGTCATGGGATCATGTATTGTCGTCGTGGCCACCGGTGAAGACACGCCGGGCCTGCAGTTTATCGCGCCTTACGCAGCCACGAGCATGGGAGAGTATTTTGTTGAGCAGGGACGTGATGTTCTGATCATCTATGACGATCTGACATCGCATGCCCGTGCTTACAGAGAAGTGTCGCTGCTCTTAAGGCGGCCGCCCGGACGTGAAGCTTTCCCCGGAGATATATTTTATATTCACTCGCGTCTGCTGGAACGTTCCACACATATGCGGCCGGAATTGGGCGGCGGGTCTCTCACATCTCTGCCCATTGTGGAAACGGAAGCTCAGGACATGTCGTCTTACATTCCGACTAATCTGATTTCCATTACAGACGGTCAGATTTACCTGTCGCCGGTTCTTTTCAGCAAAGGTATTCTACCGGCGGTGGATGTCGGTAAATCAGTTTCCCGCGTGGGCGGCAAGACGCAGTTGCCCGCCTACCGGTCAGTAGCAGGCGACTTGCGCCTGTCCTACTCGCAATTTGAAGAGCTGGAATCATTCTCGCGTTTCGGCACCAGGCTGGACGAAAGCACGAAGAAGATACTGGAGAGAGGCTGGCGCGTGCGCGAAATTCTCAAACAGGGGCAGTACAAGCCTCTGCGCGCTTCCGAACAGATCGCCTCTTTGCTTTCCGTGACCGGTGGAGCGCTGGATAAGGTGCCGGCAGAGAATGTCCGCGAAGTGGAGAATCACCTGTTGCAAACTGTCAATGAACAATTGCCGGAATTGTGCGGGCGCATTGAAGCCGGCAAAAAACTGGAAATGGCTGATCGCGACAGCATTATGAATAAAATCAAACCGGCCATAGCGCCGTTTGAAGAGGCTGAGGAAGCAAATGCAAACAACTGAGTCCCTGAAAAGAAGGATTAAAAGCGCTGGTGATCTTTTATCGGTGGTCAAAACGATGAAAGCTCTGGCCGCCGTGAGTATCCGGCAATATCAAAAGGCGGTGGAGTCTCTTGAAGACTATAACCGGGCCGTAGAGATGGGACTGCAAATTGTGCTCAAGGAACGCATGGGAGCCATGATGCAAAGCAAAGACGCGGTTGTTAAGCGTATGGGCGCGATAGTTTTCGGTTCCGATCAGGGTTTGTGCGGACAGCTTAACGAACAGATTTCCGTTTTCGCGCTGGATAATATCAAAGAAGCAGGTGTGAAAAAAGAAAACCGCAAGGTGCTGGCGGTGGGTGCTCGCGTGGCCGATTATGTTGAGGATGCCGGACAACCTATCGATGAATTACTGGCGACTCCCAGTTCCACGGCGGGCATAACACCGCTGGTTCAGGAAATCATTATGATTATTGAAGAGTGGCATTTTAAGCAGAATGTTGATCATTTTATGCTGTTCTACAACGATTATATCAGCGGCTCCAACTATCGTCCTTACAAGGTTCAACTCCTGCCTGTAAATCGCGATTGGCTTAAAGAAATAGCCCGCAAAAAATGGGATTCCAAGAGCTTGCCCATTTACCGTATGGACGGCGATAAAATTTTTTCTTCGCTGATCAGAGAATATCTTTTCGTTTCGCTTTACCGTGCGTTTGCCGAATCACTGGCCAGCGAGAATGCCAGTCGCCTGGCTTCGATGCAGAACGCGGAAAAGAATATCGAAGAACAAATGATGGATCTGCACGTGCAGTTTCACCGTACACGTCAGATGACAATTACCGAAGAACTGCTGGATATTGTAGCCGGCTTTGAGGCATTGAGTTAACAAATGAAAAGCTATTGTCGACAAGAAGGAAGGTGATTATTATGACGGTAGAAATGCAAATTTGCGGAATATGCGCCTGGCGGAGAGAATGTCAAAAAAGGTTTAAATTAGACAAGGACTCGTTGATTGGAAGCTATTGCCCTGATTACACAAGGGACTTATCTATTAAAGCAACGGTTTCTAATGAAGGGGAAGATAAACAAACTATCATGGACCAGATGGTTTCGCAGCAATTGGACAAGTGGCGTAAACTGCTGGACAAAGTTTTAAAACAGGGAATCAAAATAGAGAATTTCCAAGGTGGTCCGGTAATTACTATATCGAGGGAGCCGGGAAGCGGTGGAAGTGAAATTTCAAGAAGGCTGTCGAAGGCTCTAAAATTGGACCTGATCGGCGGCCAGATAATTCAGCATGTTGCGGACAGTGCCAAGATGAGCAGAAAGGTAATACAATCTCTGGATGAAAGAGAAGTAACCTTCAGGGAAACACTTCTGTCTTCTTTGTTTGGAGAAAATCGTCCCTGGCCGGGGGAATATTTACAGCATCTGACTAAAGTAGTGGGAACTATTGGAGCCTTCGGCAATGTAATTATGGTTGGCAGGGGAGCAAGTTATGTTCTGCCGCGGCAAAGGACATTCAAGGTCAGAATAATTGCTCCTATAGAATTAAGAATCAGACATTTTATGGATGACAGAGGATATACAAAAGCCGAGGCGGAACAATATATCGTTAAAACGGAAAATAACCGCAGGGCATTCGCAAGAAAGTATTTTAATGCCGATCTTACCGATCCCGCACACTATGATATGGTCATCAATACAGAGAGAATAACAATGGAAGGAGCGGCTGAAGCAATCATTGTCGCCTTCAGTCAGAGAAGGAAGCGACTGCATCCATCATTTCAGCATTTGGAAAAGAAGGAGGAATCGATAGCTTAAAATATTAAATGGGAAGAAATTCAAATGAGTCATATCGGGAAGACAGATCTTGAGGCCTGCTGATTCAAGACATGGTTATTTGCAATTTTCCATGAAATCTTCTCCATCGATTATGGTCTTTCGCCAAGATTTAAGGAAAGTTTCTTTTGCCAGCAGCAGATATTTGGATGCTTGATTGTGAGCATGCATTCATGTCGTTATGCTTTCGTTAATTGATTTTAGATACTCAAGACAAGTATCGCATTTCTGAATTTGCGCATTAATGGCTTCTTTTACTCCCATACAAAACCCTTCTGAATTTCTTTTCATATTTTTGTATTCTCTTTTCTTTCCCTCTACAATTTCAATTGCAAAGCTTAGATTTTCATTCATGACCAGTTCCTCCATCTCTTTAAAAATAACCGTTTGCGCTGATCAGCCTGGTTTTCTGTTTTTAGTCATTGAAAAGCCTTTTTGATTAAGTTATAAAGTGGCCATGAAAACGCGATTTTTAAGAATTGGTTTATGTTTCCTTGCGATGGCCTTGGCAAAAGGGCCTTCCTGCTTTGCGTGGACCGCCCAAAAGATAAGGGTTTGGCCAAATGCGTTTAATGTCAATTCCAATTTTTTGGGCAATGTGTTCCCGGACGCGATGAGAAGCGCGACCCTCAATTACGCTATAAACAGTTTCATTGGATACTCCGAGATCGCGGGCAATAGATGCTTGCTTGATGTCGGCATCCAACAAAGCTTTTCGGATATCGTTGGGTTTCATGTTTGGGGGAATTTTTTTCATTGTTAAAAACTCCTTTTTTTGACTTAAAAATTACAATTTTGAATGTGAATATAAATCAAATATTTAATTATGTCAAGTAAATTTTAAGCTTAGCAGTTAAATATTTTTACGAGTTCGTTTTGTTAATTATAAGTTATTGAAAGTATTTAAAATAAAGCAGATTAACGGTTTTGTTACAACAAAAAAATAGACAATTCAGGTAATTTATGGTAGATGATGAATTAAAAAATCGCACTAGATGGGCAATAAATTACGTTTGCCAAAGGGATAAATTAACTAATGAGTCTTTGAGTGATCTTTTAAAGATAAACACCAGTAGTATTAGTCAATATCGCGCTAAAAGAATACGTCCCAGCGCTGAATTCATGAAAGTGTTTTGCAATCGCTTTGATTTCAGTGAGGCTTGGTTTCTTTCTGGTCAGGGTGAACCATTCCGGGGAGCGCGTAAAATGTATGAGGAAATCTGCGGCCCGGCAGAACCGGGTGTGGTATGTGAAGCTATGGACTCCTATGGCTCGGATACGCAAAAAATAAATATTGAGGAAGCAATAGGCAAAGCTTATAAAGTTTTAAATGCAGGCACATCTCTGTCAGTTGCTTTGTACATGAACATTCAACAATTCGCCACAGCGTTGGAAACTGGTCAGGCATTACAATTATATCAGGAACAAATTAGTGATTTGCAAAAGCAAATTAATGAACTTAAACAACAAGTGAATCATTTAAATACAAATCTTGTAATTGCCAGGAAGCAACGGGATGAGTAGATTAAAAAAACAAATTCTTTTCTTTATGTTCTTAAAGTAATTATTAATCCGCGGGAAAATAAAAGGGATCATTTCTCTGGTTCTGGTATTTTAAATTGGTGCCGGAGCTCGGAATCGAACCGAGATGTCCTTGCGAACGGGGGATTTTGAGTCCCCTGCGTCTACCAGTTTCACCACTCCGGCACGGGCGCGATTATATAGACGGGGTACAAAATGTCAAGCTAAAATCTGTTGACAAGCAATTATGGCCTGTGTTAATGGGCTACACAATTAGTCAATAGTTTATTGGGGTTGTAGCTCAGATGGGAGAGCGCTTGAATGGCATTCAAGAGGTCAGGAGTTCGATCCTCCTCAGCTCCACCAAAACATACTTCAGGGAAATCCAAAGAAGTGCAGAAACCCACTGGAAATAGTGGGTTTTTTGTTGTTTATTGTCCAAAGACGTGTTAAAATAAGCCTTCACGATGCGCGGCTTAAGCCTGGGGCGGTTGACAATTGCAGACGGTCATCTGGGGATATGGTCGGCGTTGGGAGAACTTCACGCTCAGGGGAAAGAGCAACGATGCTGGAACCATAAGATCAGAAACGTTCTCGATGGCTTTCCCAAACGGCTACGTGCCGAGGCGGCGGAACAACTCAAAAAAGATTCCTTATGCGGAAACACTCGCAGAATGTGAGCGTCTCCGGGATATGTTTGTTGATCGATACCGTAAGGATTACTCGAAAGCGGCAGAGAAACTTCTTGCCGATTGGGACAGAATGGTCACTTTCTATTCATTCCCGAAAGAACATTGGTCGCACATCAGGACAACCTGTCAAGGATAAGTTTCCGGATTGCGAGATTGGTTTCATGCCGCCTTTCGGCAATTTTTACGGAATGGACGTTTATGTGGATAAGTACCTTACTGAAGACAGAGAAATTGCTTTCAACTTTGCACTTTATTCTTACACTGATAGGGGCGGTTATTTTTGCCGCGGAATCAATGGCACAGGAATATACACTCAGTGAAATTTATCAGAAGGCTTTGAAAAGCTCCGAATTAATTGAAATGGCGCGGGAAAATGTCTATATCTCGCAGATGAGCAAGAACAAAGCCCTGTCGCTTTTAATTCCCCACCTGACAGCTTATGGTACCCATAACTGGTTTACTGAAGATAAGTATTCCATTTACGGCATATTGATTCAGCCGAATGAATCAGGAACGTGGGGTGTTCGCGCCGATCAAACTTTTTCGCTCAGCCTGCGCGAACTCGACGTTTTGACAATTGCCGGTCAATCCATAACAAAAAGTGAATATGATCTGGATACCGCCAAATCTGATTTTTTACTGGCTGTCGCGGCTTCTTTCTATGATGTGCTCAAAGCTCAGAAAGCTCTGGAAATCACCAACGCCAATTTGGAAAGACTGACAAAGTATTATCGTTTTGTCGAAACAAGAGTAAAGGTCGGCGAATTGACCAAAACATCTCTTTTGCGCGCGGAAGGAGAATTATCAGGCGCACGCGCGGACCATCTTAGGGCTTCCAATGCTGTGCAATTGACACGGGCAGCGCTTATGCGTTTGACGGGAGTGGAGCAGGATTTCCATCTGAAGGATGAAAAAATGGCTTCATCCGAAGTGTGTGAATTTGATATTTTGCGTCAGTCCGCGCAGGATTATAGAACCGATTTGAAAAGTTACGATATCCAAACAAAAATGGCCGAACAACAGGTGAAATACGCCCGCGGCGCCTTCTGGCCCAGTGTGGGTTTGTTTGCGATTTATAACCGGTCTGATCAGGCTCCGATGGACTCAACCTTCAATGATGAGAACATTCTTGGCGGTGTTTCTCTGACCTTTCCTTTCTTTGAAGGCGGATTGAGGATGGCTGAATATAAGGAAGCTATGGCCAAAGGGCGTCAGGCACGTCTCGCTTACGATGATTTAAAAAAAAATGTCGATATTGAATTGAAAGCGGCCTGTCTTGATCTGGATACATTGAACGGCTCTCTGAAATTTCTGGAGGATCAGCAGACTTTCGCTAAGGACAACTATAACGCGGTCATAAAACAATTCGAAAACGGTCTGGCAACAAGCCTTGATGTCTTGGACGCCAACACTTTATTGCTGACCGCCGATAAAAATGTGGCGGAAGAATTATATAATTATCAGGTGGCTTATTTGAAGGTAAAAAAATCAAGCGGCAGGTTGTTGCCGTTTTTCAGCATCGACGATCTGAGGGTAAAAAGATCAAGCGGCGGGTTATTGCCGTTTTTCAGCGTCGACGATCTGAGGGTAAAAAGATCAAGCGGCGGGTTATTGCAGTTTTTCAGCGTCGACGAATCGTAGTGAAATAGGTTTATTTTTCAGGAGGATAAATACAATGAATTCAGAGAAGCTTTCCAGCTTCATTATTAAAAAAACAGTGGATTGCCGGATTGGAAAATTACTACTGTTGTTTCTGATAATGACACTCGTTCTTATACCGGTGGTTTCCTGTAAGAAAGAGAAAAAGGTGGAAAAGGAAACCTTGATCAATGTGCGTGTTCAAGCCGCGGCAAAGAAACAAATTCGCCCTTATATCGAAACGACAGGAACATTAAAGGCAGACGAGGAAATGACTGTCAGCTCTGAAATTGACGGAATCGTTAAAAGCATCAAAGTGGAAGAAGGTTCTTCCGTAGGCATGGGAACTTTGCTGGTGGAAATAAATCAGATTGATTATGTGCTGGATAAGCAACGCTCGGATGCGGCCTTAAAACAGGCGGAAGCTAATCTGGCTAATGTAAAAGCTGAATATCAGAGAAAGGAAGCTTTGTTCAAGGAAGAGCTGCTTACGAAGCAGCAGTTTGATGATATATCCACAAGAGTTACTCTGGCGGAAGCCGATTTAGCCAGAGCAAAATCCGCTCTGGAAACTTCCGCGGAAAGACTTTCCCGGACAAAAATATACTCGCCTTTAAAAGGTATGGTTAAGGTCAAGAGAGTGTCCGCCGGAGATTATGTGCGCAACGGCTCGCCTCTGTTGCAGTTAATCAAAGTTGATCCGCTGAAACTGAATTTTACCATCAGTGAAAAAGAGATCGCGGATTTGAAAACAGGGCAGGAAGTTGATTTTACCGTTGATTCATTTGTCGGCAAGAATTTCAAGGGCAAGGTAAATCTGCTTTATCCCCATGTGGAGGAAAGAACGAGAACATTGCAGGCGGAGGCAATTGTGCCCAACGCAGGTCGTCTGCTGAAACCGGGGTTATTCGCCAGAGCTACAATTTATACTGGAGCTCAACGCAAGGCCGTTGTCGCGCCTCTGACAGCTTTAATGTACGATAATTCAACCATCAGTCTGTTTGTAGTGGAAGGAAATGTGGCGCATGCAAGAACTGTAAAAACAGGCAACAAATACGGAGAGGACATAGAGATAATTGAAGGTCTGAAGGAAAAAGAACAGGTTGTCATTGTCGGTCAGAACAATTTGTCGGAAGGAGTAAAGGTTAACGTGGCTCGCTGATACATCGGTAAAACGTCCGGTATTTGCCACCATGGTTATTATGGCCCTGGTGGTGCTGGGTATCGTCAGTTACCCGAGTATCGGCGTTAATTTTTTTCCTAAAGTTGGTTTCCCCATACAATCAACGGCGTAAAGACCATTACGTCAACGACCACGTAAGTGTTTCTCGCACGGTCAGAGAATTCGTTCTGGAGAGGGACATTGATCAGGCCGTCACTGAAAACGTTTCGGCCATACGTAGAAAATTATCCAAAGATATCGATGAACCCAGAATCGCCAAAATTGATGCCAATTACCCATCTTTCAGCCTTCTGACTTTTTGGCCACATGGCTAAATTTATATTGACTTTAGACAACAATCATAATATTTTCTCGCCATTAAATTTGATGAAGTCGTAAAAAGTCGAAAAACCGTCATACCGGTGAAGGCCGGTATCCAGAACCTATTGAAATAACTGGATTCCCGCCTTCGCGGGAATGACAAAAAAGGGCAAAAGCGACTTTTTACGAGACCATTAAATTTAATAAGTTGTTTGGATATTATACTTCTGAAGTATTGTACCAAGGTACAATAGATTGGCACAACAAGATGTGTTAAAGTTGCCAGCAAATAAACAAAAAAATAATTTATTTGTAATCCAAACAGATATGGGATTCGTGTTTCACCGAAATAACCAAAAAATGAAGTTGTGCGAAATTCGCGGGAAGGCGCATTTTAATCGGGCATACATTCCGGCATTCCATCATCAAGAAACATTGCTCATCCTCGAATTCAGCACAAGAAGACAATAGTATTTTAGAACTTCATTATTAAGAGGGGGAATTTACATGACGAGCATGTTTGTTTCGTCAGTTGGTAAACAGAGCATACATCAAAACGACACAACAGGACCCTTACCGGAAGATAGCCGGAATTTCTTCATTCAGAGTTATAAGGGATTCAATTATTACCTGATCGACTTAAATGAAGTCAAATGGAGCAGCCTCGGGAATGTCATTCGGGGGTGTGAAGCCGTTGAAAACGAATGCTGGAAGGCGCAGGAGGAGTTCTCGACCTATCTGCGGAAATGCGATGTCCTGAGCTACGCGGAAAAGGACGGCCGGATCGTCGCCTTTGATGCCGTGTCCATTCTCAACAGCGATCCATACTGCGTTTACAATAACGAGGAAACGATGGTGCTTAAAGCATTCCGGGGGCGAGATATTGCCCAGCGGCTGGTGATTATGACCGTTGAATGGCATCTCACGAAAACCGGTATGAGGAAGAACAAGGATTATATCATATTTACATCCATTTCGGCCAATCCCGTAGTGGTCAACACGTATTTCAATAAATCATGGTTGCGGATATTGTTCGACTCCTCCTTTAACCCTTCGCCCCGATTGATCGCCCTGAAGGAAGAGTATTGCCGGAAACATGGGATCGAACTAGTGGATGAGCGCTATCCCTTCTGCCTGAAAAACCTGTTTCCCGGTTCAAACAGTTTCGATCCCAGCGACCCGAAGTATCAGTTCTCATCCCATATCCGGGCAAACATACCGCCGGATTTCGAGCATATGGTCAGGGGCGATGCCTTCGCCTTTATGCTGATGGTCCCCATGAAACTCGCTCGATTGGTCACATTCATATTGATGGTCAAATGTTTCGGAATGGAATATTTTACTACCAGGGGCGTTGGTCTGTTCAGCAGCAAGAGACCGCTTATCCCGTCCACGCTTAACGGACGGATTCCGAGCCTGCCGGGAGAAACATTTTCCGTGAAAACGACGGATCAAGGGTGAAAATTTTCCGCCCGAAGAATGTGCCATGTTGGACGATTTGAGCGACGCGAATTATCGTTGAAAACAACGATTAAACAGGAGGATAAAATGAGTAAATTACAGAACATTTATTTGAAGATTTTCTGCGTCTTCATATGCCTTTGGGCCTTTATGATCACGACGCAAGCATGGGCCTGTGATGTGGCCGTTGTCTCCGGCAAGGTCACCACAGACGGCAAACCGCTGATCTGGAAAAACTTCGACAACTCGTCGAGTGCGAACCAGCAGATTGCCTACTTTCCCGCCAAAAAGTCCGGTCCAGGCGGCTATACCATGGCCTACCGCTTTGAAGACGGGATGAAACTGCTAACCGGTTCGGCGATCACGCCTTCCGGCGGTGTCAATGAATCGGGTTTTGCCATTGCCGTCACATCCGTTTACCAGGATTATAATCTCATGGCGGAACCGGTGAACATCAATACCGTCCTCATGGAGGAAGCCCTCGCGACATGTACCACGCTCGCGGAGTTCGAATCACTGCTCAAAAGATGGCCTTATTCGCACTGGGGCACCGTTATCAGCGCCAACTTCGTGGTCATTGACGCCAAAGGCGGGGCGGCCCTGTATGAATGTTTCACCGGTCACCTGAATTTGGGCCTCAATCTGATGCGGTTCAGAAAGAACGACGCCAATACCGGTAAGATCACCAACCAATGGGGATGGACGCTCAAATCGGCACAGAGCAACTTCATCGGATTCCACATCATGACCAATTACAACACCTTCATTCCCTGGAACGTGGGACGGGACCGCAAGTATAGAGCCGAAGCCCTCCTGACCAAACTGGTGACGGAGAAGCGGATCAATTATCGTACCGTTATGCGCGAAGTGGCCAAGGACGTCATCGGCAAGCAGGTCCATCCAGATATCTCGAGCGAAACCAATTACAGCACAACCTACTGCCTGAGCCGGAATGCCACCCGCAGCGCAATCGTAGTAAGGGGTGCGTCATCCGGAGACGACCCGAGACTGGTTACCATGTGGTGCAACCTCGGGGAACCCTCGGTGGGTGTTTTCGTTCCGTTCTTTGCCGCCGCCAGGGGGACAGCGGAAGTGGCCCGGATGGACACGTTTGCTAACGGCGCCTGGAGAGATTACGACGATTCTTCTCTGCTCAATCTGGCCATAGCAGAGAGGGAAACCCATGATAGTCTCATTTATTCGTCCAATAAAGGGGACGTCATCTGGGGTATGTACGACAATTATATCAACAAGGTCGAGCTGGCCAAGGTTCAACAGTGGACATTCCCCATTGAGGATACGATCATGGACCATGCCGAGTCGTTCCTGAATATTCTTAAGAACGATCCGACACAGATCACCGCTGCCAACCTGAAAGGGTTTGCGGACTACTGTGCCGATTATGCTTATGAAACCTTCGTGAGCGGCTCTGCTGATGCGGATACCTTTCCCTGGAACTATTAATATGATAACCTTATGGACAAGGGTAACGGCGGGGCTGTCCCCTTGTCGGTTACATACAAAAGTCCCCTGAATAAGGGTTCAATAATGGGATTACATGGAAAATACTGGCAAGATATCAAACGCTCAAGCTGTAGGGGAGATGGACATTCCGCATGAGGAAAGGGCGCGCCCCTTCCTCATGAATCCCAAGACCTGGAAGAGGCTGCTCCCGCTTGCGATTTCCTCCGCGATCCTCATTTATCTATTCTGGCATATCGATATCCGCCTGTGTGTCAGCGCCCTGATGAACGCGGACATGACGATCTATGTTCCCTCTGTCATGGTTCTCATTTTTGCCACTTTCCTTCTGGATACACAGAATCTGGCTGCGACCCTTAAACATTTTCATTATCCCCTTTCCTGGAAAAACGCCTTCACCCTGCGCGGCGTTACTTATCTCATCATGACGATCGACTACAGCGTGGGCATGGGGGTACTGATTTACTATCTTAAAAAACATCTCGGCATCCCGGTGATGCGGTCAACGGGGTTGATGGCCTTCTTCAACGGTATTACCCAAAAAGCTCTGGTCTACATGGCCATCATCGGTCTGATCATCCTGTCCCCCACACCGGCGCTGCTTAGCAATTTGCTGATCTTCTTCATCGGTTTTGCCATCATGGATTTCCTGTTCATTGTCGTGCTGAAGCAGCTGCCGTCCCGCGGTCTGGCGCTCAAAATCAAGAACCTGAATCTTCTTAAGGTATTCCACGAAGCTCCCTGGCGAACCTACGGCATCCTTCTGTTCTGGCGCATCATCTACTATGCCTTCTTTATCGCCTTCTTTTATGTCGCGGTCAGGGCATTCAATATGCAGATCCCGCTGATTGCTCTAATCGCTTATGTTCCGATCATCCTGCTCGTTATCAGTCTGCCCATTGCCCCGGGCGGCTTCGGCACGGCTCAGGCAACGATGCTCATTCTGTTTAAGGATTACGGGACAAATATGGATATCATGGCTTTCGGACTCACCTATACAACCTCCATCCTGGTGCTGCGCTACCTGATTGGCCTGTCCTTCGCGAAACACATCAAGGGTCTTCCTGCGGGAGAGATCGACATAAGGGAATAGGAAATTTAAGGATGATCAGCAGGCCCGCACCATATTCCCTCTTCCGGAAAGCCGGTAATAGCTGCACGTCCTGCAATGAAAAGGGACGCCGGGAAAACATTGATCTCATCGCCACCTTCTGTAACCGGGACATGGAACGTGACCGGATAGGGTCCAAGGCATTGCTCCTGGCGGTTGTGGTGTTGAGTATCGCCTGGAGTTTTCAATCGGTTACCGCCGGTGAACGTTTTGATCATGCCCTTGGCCACTTTGAAATACAGTCCACGAAACAGGGAATCATCATTGCGGCGCCGCACGGTACTTATGACATTCGCACGGATGTTCTGGCCAAAGACGTGGCGCAGATGCTTGACGCCGGCTATGTCATTGCCCGCGGTTTTTCTTCCGGCGCATCGCGGATCAATGTCAACCGGCCGACCGAAGGCGCGGGACGCGTGTGCGAAAAAGAACGGCGTACCGAAAGGGCTAGGGATGTTTACGACCATTACGCTCGATTGATTGACAATATCCGGGAGGGTAAGCCCCTGCGGCTTTATGTCGAAATTCACGGACACACCAGTATCCTTTTTTTCAACCGGCTCGAAATCGCCACCACGGGAATTACGATTGAAGAAGCCCGTCAGTTGAAAAAGCGCTTTTCCACTTTTCTAGCGCAGACCAAAGCGTTCTATCCTGCCTATCCCGATCTGGAGCTGCGCATCGAACCCCTGGAAAGGGTTTTCTTCGGCGCGGGTTGTAACAAGAAAATCGGATACATCTCTACTGGGCACATGGACCGTTCGCTCCATATGGAAATACCCCGTTTGGCGCGCACCCCCGAAACGCTTGGGGCCACTACGGCGCTCATTAGTTCCATGGTGCGTGCAACGATGACCTTTGCAGATCAGGCCATCGGTGCGGAAGGGAAGAAAAAATCTTCTGAAGCAAACGTAAAACCGGCAGGGAGCCCGGCGCGATGAAAAGACGTTATACGCGGAAGATGACCTTCAATGAACGGACATTTGTGGCCTTGGATCTCCTTTGTCCTCCGTTTATGGTCCAGTATGTCTTCGACGGCGTGGGAAGACTCGACCCGGAACGATGGCGCAGGGCGGTGGATGCCGCATCTGAAGCCAATCCCGGTACCCGCCTGATTCTCAAGGGTCATCTTGGCTGGAGCCGTTGGGTTGATTCGGGAATAGCCCCGCCCGTACGCGAAGTGGACGGCAGTAACTGGGACGGAATGGATCCGGAGAACGCACCGGCGTTTTTGCTGGAGCCCCTTCCCTATCGGGAAAGTCCCACCTGCGAAATTATTCTGATGCAGGGTCCAGTTCCACGGGTGGTGTTCCGTACACATCACGGAGTATGCGATGGACGCGGCACGTTGTTCTGGGTTGAAGATGTCTTTCGGGCCTTGCGCGGGGAGACCCTGGTCGGCTCGACCTCAAGCATCACCGACGTGGAGATTTGCAAAAGTTTCCAGAATCAATACCGCACGCCCTTTCCCGTAGAGCATATCGCCCCCACCGGACGGCCAGAAGGCAATGACACCGGCGTGACCTGGAGACGCTGTTCCCTCAAGGGCAAGATATCCAACTTGCTGGCGCGATGCGCCCGTCTCGCGGCAGAGGAAGCCTGGCGGCACAGCGAGGGAATCGTCCGTTTCGGCATTCCCGTGGACCTGCGGCACCGCAGACCGGAGTTGCGCAGTACGGCAAACCTCTCTTTCGCGCTATACATTGAAGTCGGAAAAGACACTACCCCGGATGAAATTGACCGGGACATCGCCCGGCAGATCAGTCGTGGCGATGAAGGCAGATTGACCAAAGGAGACGAACTTCTGGAACATATCCCCCTGTGTCTGATGCGGCGCATGGCGGCAAGAATTATCCGTAAGAGGCACGATAGGGGGATATACAGTCTTTCCGGCATCCTCTCGAATCTGGGCCTCGTCGATCTCAATCAATTTCAGGGCGGCGGCTTCACTGCGAGGGTCTTCTGGGTTATCCCGCCTGCTACCGAATACTATCCGTTTTTTCTGGTCATGTCGGGTTATGAAGGCGGTTCAGAGCTAACGCTCTCCATGCCCAAAGTTCTGGCTAGTGAAGGCAGGATTGAAGCTATTCTGCAGAGAATAACTAAAGGACTTGAAGGAACAGAATAATAAGAGGAGGATACAGTCTATGGTTTATTCGCGGCAACTCAGTTCCACCGAACGGGCGTATGTCGTCTACAACGAATGCTGTCCGCCTTTTCTCAACCAGCTTTTTTGGGAAGGAACGGGATATTTCGACTTGCCTAAATGGAAGGAAGCCGTCAAAATCGCATCCGAGGCCAATCCGGGGAGTCGCGTTGTTGTCAAAGGCATTGTGGCCTTTGCCCGTCTCGTCGATACCGGCAAAGCTCCGCCAGTGATCGAGGTGGATGGTTCCTCCTGGGATGGTCTCGGTCCGGAAGGAGCCCCGGCCCGTTTGCGGGAGACCCTTTGTCCCTTCGAAGGACCAACCTCCGAAGTCGTCCTTATCCACGGCAACCCGCTGCGCATTGTCTTCCGCACCATGCATGCCACCATGGACGGCCGGGGCACCGTCACCTGGGTGGAAGATATTTTCCGTTGTCTGCGCGGTGAGGCCCCACTGGGAGCGCATTCGCGTCTCACCGAGTTTGAAATCGCGGCAACCTTTCAGAATCAAGGCCGCAAGGGGCCCGTTTCGGAATACATCGCCCCCACCGGTATGCCGCAGGGTGACCAGCCCGGCATGACCTGGCGCAGACGACGCTATCCGGGACACTACCATAACGTCATCGGCCAGATGGCCACCCTGCTGGCGAAAGAAGCCTGGCGGTATCAGGAAGGTAAAGTGCGCCTGGCCCTCCCGGTGGATATGCGCGCCAGGGTTGAGGGATTGCGCTCGACGGGCAACCTGACCAATCTGATCTATGTGGCAATCACCCCGACAACAACACCATCCGACGTTAGCCAGGACATCAAACGCCAGTTGGAAGCGCGGCATGATGGCATGATCTATTGGGGCGACAGGCCAATCCGCTATCTGCCCCTCTGGACGATCCGGAAACTGATTAAAAGAGATATTGCAACCAAGAACCTTACGGGGCGCTATCCCAACTCGGGGGTCCTTTCCAATTTAGGACGTATCCCGGTTTACAGTGGAGGGGGGTTTGAAGGCAAAGGTACATGGGCTATCCCGCCGGGTCAGGAATACTCCCCCATCTTTATTGTTATGTGCAATGGTGATAACGAAATGACCCTGATATACTCCATGTCGAACGTCCTGGCCAACGGCGGACGGCTGGAGGCACTGATGGACCATATTCAACAGGGACTGGTCGCTTCACAGGCAGACCGGACGAAAGGATGATACGCAATCATGTGGATTTCTGATACTTCGATCAAGCGCCCTGTTCTCGCCGCCATGTTCATTCTCGCTCTGGTTGTTCTGGGTCTGGTGAGCTACCCGGCCATCGGCGTCGATCTCTTTCCCCAAGTGGAATTTCCCCTCGTCAACATCACAACCGGCCTGGCCGGGGCAAGTCCCGAGATCATGGATGTCGATGTAACGGACAAAATCGAGGAAGCGATCAGTACAATCAACGGGGTGAAAACGATCAACTCCCTGAGCATTGACGGGGTGTCCAGCGTCATCGTGGAGTTCGAACTGGAACGGGACATCGATCTTGCCGTTCAGGATGTGCGGGAGCAGATTTCCGCCGTCCGCTCCCAGCTTCCGGACGACATCATCGAGCCCGTCATCCAGAAGGTCAATGTCGATGCCACACCCGTCCTGTGGCTGGCCCTGACCGGGGACAAGTCTCAACGCGATCTGTCAACTTATGTTGATGAAAGCCTCAAGGAGCAGTTGCAGAAAATCCAGGGTGTCGGCGCTCTGAGCCTGGCAGGCATGCAGAAGCGGCAGATACGAATCTGGCTCGACAGAAATAAACTCGCGGCCTACGGGGTCTCGCCGGGCGATGTCGCCGCCGCCTTGAAGCGGGAAAATATCGAGCTGCCGGGTGGACGTATTGAGAGTTTAACGAAGGAATACGCCATCAAGGTCAAGGGGTCGTTGAAGGATGTCTCCGCCTTCAATGATCTCATCATTATGTCCCAAGCCGATGCTGTCGTGCGGCTCAGAGATATCGGCAGGGCTGAGGACGGAACGCAGGAAAAACGCTCTTTCGCTCGATTTAACGGCACTCCCGCCGTCGGCATCGGTATCCAGAAACAGACCGGCACCAATACTGTCCAGGTTATCGACAGGGTCAAAGAGGAAGTCGAACGCATCAGGAAAAGTCTTCCGCCGGGCATGGATATCCGGATCGCCTTCGACCAGTCGGTCTTCATCAAGCAATCCATGGATCAGGTGAAAGAGCACCTGATTCTGGGATCGATCCTGGCCATCATCGCGGTCTTCGTTTTTCTGAGAAACTTCCGCACCACCCTGATCAGCGCCATTGCCCTGCCTGTTTCGATCATTTCGACCTTCGCGATCATGAGGATATTTGATTTCACCTTTAACAATCTGACGATGCTGGCGCTGACCCTGTCTGTCGGTATTCTCATCGACGATGCCATCATCGTCATCGAGAATATCTACCGCCACATCGAAGACGGGATGTCACCGAAAGAGGCCGCATCCTTCGCCACCGGCGAGATCGGGCCCGCGGTTATGGCGACAACCCTCGCCATCGTGGTTATCTTTCTGCCCGTCGCTTTCATGAAGGGAATCATCGGGAGGTTCTTCATGCAGTTCTCCCTGACGGTCGTCTTTTCCATTCTCGTTTCCCTCCTCGTGTCGGTTACCTTAACGCCCATGCTTTCGTCACTTCTTCTCCATCCCCGGAAAAAGGACGCCCCCGAAGGCGGAACCCCGGGCGGGATCATGGCGCGGATCGGGGAAAAACTGGAGAACGGATACAAAAAGATCGAAGAGGCCTATCTTCCCGTTCTGACATTTAGTCTCGACCATCGCCGGACTGTTCTCATCGGCGCGCTCATCCTTTTTATCTTCAGCCTGTGGATTACCCGGTTCATCGGCAAGGAATTCAAACCGAGCGAAGATCAGAGCCAGTTCATGATCCGGATGGAAGCGCCCATTGATTATTCCGTGGAACACGCCGGGGCGCTGTTCAGTCGTGCAGAGCAGGTCGTCCGGTCCATGCCCGATGTCACGGCGGTTTTCTTTGGTCAGGGGGCGGGACAGGGGAGAATGTCACAGATTAACAAGGCCTTCATTCAGACCAGCCTGAGACCGAGGTCCGAAAGAGACAAATCTCAGCAGGCAATCATGGCGGAGCTTCGGAAAACGTTTGCCGCAATTCCCGGCCTTAAAAGCACGATCGAAGAGGTCGCCATCCTCGGAGGCGGAATCCGGAATGTTCCCATTCAGTATTCCATCCGGGGCGGTTCCATCGATGAACTCAGAACATATGTCAAGGCCATTGTCGCTGAACTTTCCAAGGTAAAAGGGGTCGTGGATATCGACACATCCATCGAGGCAGGCAAGCCGGAGTTAAGCGTTTACATTGACCGGGAAAAGGCGACGAATATGGGAGTCAGCGTATTCTCCGTCACTGAAGCGGTAAATCTTCTCATGTCCGGCGAGGTCAATGTGACGAAATTCAAGGATACGGCAAAGGGGAGACGATATGATGTCAGGATGAGGCTGGACCCGAAAGACAGGATGAACCCTTCCGATATCGGCAGGCTGTATGTCCGGGCTGTGGATGGAAAGCTTGTAGAACTGAGCAATATCGTCACAATCGAAGAGGGGGGCGGTCCGAGCAGTATCTCGCGGAAAGACCGGCAGCGCACCATCTGGATATTCGCCAACCTCGAAGGCAAACCGTTGGGCGAGGCCATGCAGGAGCTCGATGCCATATCCGCAAGGATCCTGCCGCCCGGATACACCGCGGGCTACACGGGAGAGGCTGAAGAGATGGGAAAATCTTTCCGGTATCTCATGTTTGCTCTTCTCCTGGGGATTTTGCTTGCTTACATGGTTCTGGCGTCGCAATTCGAAAGCCTCATCGACCCCGTTACGATTCTTTTATCCATGCCCCTTTCGTTTATCGGAGCCTTCGCGGCGCTTCTGATCTTCGGAAAATCTTTGAGCATCGTGAGCTTTATCGGTCTTGTCCTCCTCATGGGTCTGGTCAAGAAGAATGCAATCCTCCTTGTTGACTTTACCAACACGCTGCGTGAGCGGGGCCTGTCCAAGAGGGAGGCCATCCTGCAGGCAGGGCCCATCCGGCTGCGCCCCATCCTGATGACCACCTTTGCCATGGTATTCGGCATGCTGCCCGTAGCCCTCGGCATCGGGGAAGGCGCCGATCTGCGCGCTCCGATGGGAATCACGCTGATCGGGGGACTTCTCACCTCTCTTTTCCTTACGCTGGCCGTCGTTCCGGCCGCCTACGACTTCTTTGACGACGGGAAAGAAAATATTGCCCGTCGCCTGAAAAACCAGAAAACCGTCGCCATGTTCCGGCCTTTTGGAAAGACAAAGAAAGCAAACAATGATCATTAGGAGGTATTCGCTATGATGGAAAACGCCAAATTCCTGTGGTATTTGTTTCAATCAGTCATCGATGTCCATATCAGCGCCTGTCTCCCATCCGGACTTCAGAGGCGACTGTGCAAAAAACGCCTGATCCGCTCCATCCGGAATGCTTACGAAAACGTCCCCTTCTACCGCCAAAAATACGACGATGCGGGAGTGGACATCAACTCCATCCGGACCGACGACGACATCAAGCGACTGCCTTTCGTCACCAAAGATGAAATCAGAGAAAATTTTCCTGAAAGGATTGTGGCGCGCGGGATCAACAGGGAAGACTGCCACTATTCGGCCACCACCGGCTCCACTGGCCGTTCGCTGCCGTTTATCTTCACGAAGAAAACTTTTGCTTTTTACATCGCCACGGGTGTCCGTATGTACACGATGATCGGATACCGCCCCTGGCACAGGATGGCCTACATCAAATACACCGATCTGCACTATCCGCGTCTGGGACCGTTCTTCCAGACTTCCCACATCAAATCGACGATCCCCGTCGAAGAGCAGATCGCGCAGCTTAAGGAAGCCCGGCCCGGCCTCATCATCGGCTACGCTTCGCTGGTGTATGAAGTCGCCAGACGCGCCACGCCCGATGATCTGAAACATATCCGGCCGAAATTTATCGGGATCAACTCGGAGCTCTCGACGCAGGATCAGCGAAACTTCATCTCTGAAACCTTCGGTTGTCCCGTCTACGACGAATATTCCACGGAAGAGACGTGGATGGTCGCCTCCCAATGCCGGCACCATAACTACCACATTTTTACGGACAACGTGTGGGTGGAATTTATTGACTCAAAAGGACAGGACGTCAAGCCCGGGGAAATGGGGGAGATGGTGCTGACAACGACCCGGAGCCCCGCCATGCCGTTTATCCGCTACCGCATCGGCGACATGGGAAGATACAGCGACGCCGCGTGTCCCTGCGGTCTCGGATTCCCGCTGCTGGAATCCTTCGAGGGCAGAGCCGACGATTGCTTCATTCTGCCGAGCGGCAAATTCGTCTCCTCGCTGAAGCTCTTGAACACCTTCACCATGTATATCAAGAAGTACCTCCATCTGCTGGAGGAATTCAAGGTGACGCAGGTGTCAAGCGAACTCATCGTCATCCGGATTGTCAAGGGAAACCGTTATGACGAATCTCAACTCGAAGAACTGCTGGCCGACCTTCGCCTTCTTCTCGACAATTCAGTCTCGATCAAGGTCGAATTCGTCAACGCCATCGAGAAAAGCAACGGTATAAAACGTAAGGCCATCGAATCCCTCGTCGGTAAGGGGCAGCCCTGATCTCCAATCCCTTCACGTCAGTCAGAAAATCGTTCGCCATGTGGGCCAGGCGATGACTGACCGGGAAGTCACGGAGATGACTCGGCTGGCTCAATTGAGATATTTTGGCGTCCTGCGTGCTGGCGCGGATTGCTAATCCGGTCAGTAAACGGCGTAGCGCGTCTTTGCTGGAAGACGATCTGCGTGGGCTGAAAGAATTTGAACATAAATCGCGACGCTTGGTTGTTGTCATCACCGATTTAATTCCTGTGCAGTTGCAGCGGGAATTAAATCGGTGATGACACCTTTTTTCCAGTTCTTTATCCTTGCGTGATTTTCACAAAGACCCTGCTTTACCTCTTGCATCCATAATCCCAATTATGACTGCCTTTTTCAGCGCCCCCCGATATGATCTATCAGCCAAAGCATATTATGTGCCGAACACTACTGGAACCGTCCCCATTATTCTTCATTATTCTTTTCCCCTTAACAAGATTACAACAAAAAACCGCCCTCATGGTGCGTTTTGAACCATAAGGGCGGACGTTTGAAAATAAACGCTTCTATACTTTCTTAAAAAAGTTATAATTTAACAATTTGGTCATACACGGCGTAATAGCTTTCACCAGTGGGCTGTTTATTACGGAGTAGCCGGTGCGCCGGACCCAATTGCCAGTTGGAATCCAACGTTTGTAACGTTTAAACTACTTTGAAATGCAGTCCATAAACCAAGTAGGTTTAGCTGTACAAAAAAATCGCCGTTAAAACCACCTTGAAATCCAGTGCTAAAGAATATTCTCTGACCTGTGACCATTTCCATTTCATTTTCGGTCATTGCCTGCATCTCAGCTTTTGCAGTTAACGGAACAATCGTTACAGCCAAAACAAAAAATAAAACCATGATTCCTGTTGTAATTGCTTTCTTCATTTTCCATTCTCCTTTTATTTTTTAAGATACCAACAATTTCTTCCTTATGCAACTTCATAAGGATAACCAATAACATCATCTAAAGCATGGGATTAAAACGAACAGACACGTACCGCTTGAATCCCAAATTTGACTTTATAATAATACTCTTGTTTTATTTTTGTCAAGTAAAAATATACATTTTTCAATATGTAGCAAATTTTCATTCGTACTTGGCATTAATCAGTAAAAATACATGTACTTACGTCCTCAGAGTATGGCCTTTTAAAATCATGAGGACGGGGAATTTATAAAAATATATTGATTTACTTAACATAAAAAACTAAAGGGGACTGTTGGATGAAAACCATCCCCTTTTTACATTATAAATCTTCTACTTGTTTTTTAATCTTAATCCTTTTTTCCTTGATCATGGCCGTTTTATTGCCTTCCAACCACGTCTGTATGGCTTCTTCTCTTTTGATGGAAATCAGTATCTTTTGGTACATAGCTTTTTTTGTTTCAAAATCTTTCTCATCCAGCTTGCTCACGTCTTTAAGTTTTAATATTACATAAGTATTGTTGATGAGAAGCGGCTTTTCCGCATATGGTTTTTGGGCTGAGAGCTGAAAAAGAACATCAGCCGCATTCTCGCTGGATCCCAACTGGGGAATCGTATTGCCGGGCTGGAAGAATCCGGTTTCGTTAACTTTCAAACCATTTTCTTTGGCGATGTTATCCAGAGTTTCCCCTGACTTTATTTTCTCTAAAATTGACTGCGCTTCTTTTCCGGCAAGAATTTGTGCTTCGCTTTCTATGTAGCGGTTCCTGACTTCGTTTTCTATGGTGCTTAATTTCGGCACGTAAGAGGATTTCTTGTCAACAACTTGCAAAAGATAACAACCGTTTTCAGCCTGGATAACTTTGCTGATATCGCCTTTCTGCAAATCCAGAACTATAGTGGCAAAATTTTTAATTGATGCAAGTTCCGGAGGTGTCCTGTCAATCGGGAAAAAGTCTACATTGCTGATTTTAATATTATTTTTATTGCCGTAGGCCTCCATATTATCTTCTTGATAAATGATGTCATGGGCCTTTTTCGCCTCTACATAAGCTTTTTGCGTACCCCTTGATTGCTTTAATTCCTTAACTATATCTCCTTTAACATTGTCCAATGATAATTGTTTGCCGTCTTTAGTCTTATATTTATCTTTGTAGCTGCTGTAATAGCTTCTGATGTCGGCATCACTGATGTCCAAAGGAAAAGAATTCCCCGCGAAAAATATATATTTAATCTTCATCTGTTCAGCAACACGAAACAGATTGCTGTTACGCTTCAGATAGTCTTCCAATTCGGTTTGAGCAGGCGTAATTTTCTTTTTGATATCGTTCCCGGAAATTTGCACAAAATCAACGTTGATTTTTTGATTCTGTAAAGCGTACAAGTCATAAACTTCCTGGTCCGAGATTTTTATGCCTTCGCGCACCATCAAATCAATTTTATTTGCCGTTATATCGAATCTTTGAAGAGTTTCAAACTCTTCGGCGGAGAGTCTATTATAACGAAGTATCTGCCGGTATTTGCTTTCATCAAATACACCATTTGTCTGCAATACCGGCATCGACATGATTATGTTTCTTAATTCCTCGTCGGAAACTTCAATCTTTAAATCCGCGGCTTTGGCAGCGATAATATACCGGTTCAACAAATCATTATAAGCTTTTCGCTTAAGATCCATTTTCTTGAGTATCTCCGGAGTAAGCTTTGCGCCTAAGCGAAGTTGTGCCATTTCCATCAATTTTTCATATTCGTTGCGAAATTCACCTTGACTGATTATTTTTTTATCGACTATGGCAATTGCGTCTGTCATGCGACTGCCTCTGTTGGAACCGAAGTAAAGAACAAAAACAATAATAATGATTCCTATAACTGCAATCATAAACCAGCCACGGGCATGTTCGCGGAAAAATTTCAGCATAAAATCACCTCGAAAGGATAATGAATTTGTATTATCGCAAATGAAACTTTTGCCTTATTATTATAGTCATTTGCAAAATGCAAACATAATTTAAAAAGGCGTTGATTAGGATAATGAAATACGGTATAGAAAATCACTCTGCGGGGAAAGTCTGGATATTAATTTGTGAAAAAACAGGAGGATAAATGCTATTCGATTATGTTTTAGGGAAATTTTCCAATGATCTTGCTATTGATCTTGGCACTGCCAATACAATTGTTTATGTCAAAGATAAGGGAATAGTATTAAATGAGCCCTCTGTTGTAGCTGTGCATCAGGATTCAAGAGGAATGAAAAAGGTGCTGGCCGTAGGCAGTGAAGCTAAAAACATGCTGGGGCGTACTCCCGGTAATATTGTTGCTATCAGACCAATGCAGGATGGTGTTATTGCTGATTTCGATATGACTGAAGCAATGCTGAAACATTTCATTTTGTGTGTCCATAATCGCAAGTCTTTGGTGCGGCCACGAATTATCGTCGCCGTGCCGTCGGGAATAACGCAAGTGGAAAGACGCGCCGTGCGTGAAGCAGTGGAATCGGCCGGCGCCAGGGAAATCTACCTTATTGAAGAACCGATGGCTGCAGCCATCGGAGCCGGTTTGCCGGTTTCCGAACCGACAAGTTCAATGGTCGTGGATATTGGAGGAGGAACGACGGAGGTTGCCGTTATTTCCCTTTCCGGAATAGTGTATTCCAAATCCGTGAGAGTTGCCGGTGATAAGATAGATGAGGCAATCGTTCAGTACATGAAGCGGAAGCACAATCTGCTTATCGGAGAAAGAACGGCGGAAATAATCAAAATCGAGATTGGCTGCGCCTATCCTTTTGAAGAAATTAAATTTGGTTCCATAAAAGGACGCGATTTGATTTCGGGAATTCCCAAAATTACCGAAACCAATTCGGAAGAAATTAGAGAGGCCATCAACGAACAGGTAACTTTTATAGTTGATGCGGTTAAAGATACTCTGGAAAACTCTCCACCGGAACTTGCCGGTGATATCGTTGATCGCGGCATCGTTCTGACAGGTGGCGGGGCCCTGTTACAAAATATTGATATCCTTATCCGGGAAGAAACAGGATTGCCTATAACTATTACTGATGATCCGCTGTCCGCTGTGGCCAGAGGTGCAGGCATAGCGTTAGATCAACTCAATGTGCTCAAATATATTGCTCTTCAAGTGTAAAAAACGTCCGGGACATCATACAATTTATTGCGGCAGATAGCGTTCGATGCAGCGTTATAATTATTTTCCTGTTGGGTAAAAAATGTTTTTTTTAAGGAAATACAAAACAGCTATCTTGATCATTGCTCTTCTTGCCATTGCCCTGATGATGCTTTCAGTTAACTTAAAGTATGGGGCAGAAAGAGGTTTTTTCAGCAAAATCGTATTACAGGCAGTTGCGCCCGTGCAAAAAGGCTTGAACGCTTCCATCAAAAGTATCAGAGATGCCTGGCTGCGCTACATTTTTCTGGTTGGCATTGAAGAAGAAAATAAAAATTTAAAAAAGAAGATCAACGAACTCAAATCGGTCATAATTTCATATCAAGAGGGGTACCTGGAAGCACAAAGACTAAAAAAGCTTCTATCTCTTACAGATGATTATAATTACAATTTTATTCCCGCGCGAGTCATTGGCCGGGAACAGGCTGCGCTTTCCAAGACGATATTGATTAATAAAGGCACCGTTCAAGGACTGAAGGCCGGCATGCCGGTCGTCGTGCCTCCGGGTTTAATCGGCCGTCTGGTTAATGTTTCCTGGCATGCCTCCAAAGTGCTGCTGTTTATCGATGAAAACAGTAATATTGACGCTATTGTGCAGCGGACGCGAATGCAGGGAATTATCAGTGGCGCTGGTTCCCGCGGTCTCATATTAAAATATATTTCTAAAACTCAGGATGTTCAGGAAGGAGACGTAATTGTTTCTTCCGGCATGGGTGGAGTATTTCCCAAGGGTTTGCTGATTGGTCAAGTCAGTCATGTTGACCGGCTGGAGGCCAGCCTTTTTTTGAAAATTAATGTCGCTCCGTTCGTTGATTTTTCCAAATTGGAAGAAGTACTGGTTTTGGCTTCCCCGGAAAATAAGACTAAACAACAATGATTTATTATTTATTGCTGCCATTTTTATCGATAATATTAGTAATCCTGCAATCAACTATTACGGATGTAATTTTTTCCGGCCGGTTGGTTTTTGAACTGTCGTTAATAGTTGTTATTTATGCCGGATTTCGTCTTGATTTAGCCCGGGGCGCGGTCCTGGCATTCATTACCGGATTTGTATTTGATTGTGTTGCCGGTTCAATACCGGGATTATTTACTTTTATTTATGTTGTCATTTTTTTATTTTCATTTTTTGCTTCGAGCCGGCTGGCTGCTGAAAAAATATATATCATTGCCTTGTTTAGTTTTTTTTGTGCTTTTCTGGAAGACCTCATGGTTATCTTATTTTACTATTTAGCCTTTAAATATGATGTATTGATGAACCTATATTTTGTTCTTTTGCCGAAGTCTCTGATTGTCGGCCTGTTTGCTCCCGTATTTTTTTATATGATGCGCCGGGTGGAGGTGTTTTTTTATGAAAAAACAGCCTAACCTGTTAAACGGTCAGGAGCCACCCGAGTTCAGGCAGAAATTTAAAATAGCCGGATATTTTTTGTTGATTGCCCTTTCCATTCTGCTTGCCAGGCTGGGATATTTACAAATTGTCAAGGGAGCGGAATACAGGCAGAAATCGGAAAATAATTCTGTTCGTTTTCGGAATCTCAAGCCTCTGCGCGGTCTGATCATGGACCGTAACGGCGTTGTTCTTGTCGATAATATGCCTTCCTTTGACGTTATTTACATACCCAACAAAAAAAAAGGCAACGAATTATCGATTGAGAAACTTAAAAACCTCTATCGAAATAAATCGCTGGAGTTTTTATACGATCAGTCTATTTCTAAAAACGCCAAACCATATTCACCAATCAAATTAGAAAAAAATGTGAGCATGGAAAAAGTTGCGCTGATCGAAACCAATGCATTGGATTTGCCGGGCATATATGTTGATGTATCGCCGATTCGCTTGTATCGGGATGGAGAAATGCTTGCTCCGGTCATCGGCTACACGGGAGAAATCAGCAAGGAAGATCTGGAAAAAAGTGAAGGCCGATACGCTTACGGCGATGTTTTGGGAAAACACGGCGTGGAAAAAAAATTCGATTCTTACATGCGTGGCCGCCGTGGAGCGGAACTGGTAGAGGTAAATGTATACGGAAAAGAAATAAAAAATCTGGGACGGATTGATCCGGTCTCCGGTTACAATATAATATTAAACATTGATGCTGATTTGCAGAAAGCGACAGGAGAGGCTCTCGTGGGCAGATCCGGAGCGGCTGTTGTTCTGGATGTGCGCGATGGTTCGGTCCTGGCTATGTTCAGCGCGCCTTCTTTTGACCCTAATTTATTCAATGGCGGGATTTCTTATGAACAATGGGAAAAACTGCAAAACAATCCGTTGAGTCCTTTATCCAATAAAGCGATTTCCGGGCAATATCCTCCCGGTTCAACCTACAAACTTATTGTTGCCGCCGCCGCTTTGGAAGAAGGTGTTATTACTCCCGAGACAAAAATATTCTGTAACGGTTCTTTTACTTTAGGTAACAGGACCTACCGTTGCTGGAAAAAAGGAGGACATGGTTTTGTTAATCTGCATCAGGCCATTGTTGAATCGTGTGATGTATATTTCTATACAGTAGGGAAAATGCTCGGAGTGGACAAAATAGCCGAGTACGCAAAACGTTTCGGCCTGGGGGGGGTAGCGGGTATTGATTTACCTAATGAAAAAGGCGGTCTGGTGCCCACGAAGGAATGGAAATTAAAGCGGAAGAAAAGCCCCTGGCAAATGGGAGAAACGATATCCGTATCCATCGGGCAAGGATTTAATTTGGTTACTCCGTTGCAATTGGCCAACGCTTTCAGCGCTTTTGCCAATGGAGGTACTTTATGGAAGCCGCGTTTAGTCAAGTACATCGAATCTACGGATGGGAAAATATATAAGGAATTTTTACCGGAAAAAGAAGGTGAATTAAATTTAAATCCGAAAACAATTGAGATTCTGAACAGTGCTTTGTGGGGCGTGGTTAATGAACCCGGCGGCACCGGTAAAAACGCAAAATTATCAGGTATCGATGTCTGCGGCAAGACGGGAACTTCACAGGTTCTTGGTTTGCCGCAAAATGAAATAGCCCGCCGGGCGAAAAGGCTTGCCGCTTTTCAGAAAGATCATGCTTTGTTTGCTTGTTATGCTCCATTGAAAAATCCGGAAATAGCAGTTGTGGTTATTTTGGAAAATGCCGGTGGCGGCGGCGCGGTTGCTGCTCCGGTTGCCCGTAAAATTTTGAGCGCGTATTTTGAAGGAAAGAAAAAAGATAAGAAACAGTGAATAGTAAGAATAACAGTTTTAAGATTTAAGATTTAAGATTTGATGAAGTCGTAAAAAGTCGAAAAACCGTCATACCGGTGAAGGCCGGTATCCAGAACCTATTGAAATAACTGGATTCCCGCCTTCGCGGGAATGACAAAAAAGGGCAAAAGCGACTTTTTACGAGACCATCAAGATTTAAGTAATTAAGAAGAAAGATGTGAATTGAGGCATACAGATGATTTTTTTAAAATTTGATCGTCGTATTTTTCAGCATTTTGACTGGACGCTTTTAGGTCTGGTGCTTTCCGTTTGTGCGATCGGCGCCTTAAATATATATTCCACAGGCTTCAGCGCCGAAGGGCAATCTTCTTTTTACCTGAAACAAATTCAGTGGATCGCCTTGGGATTAATTTTTATGATGATGATTTTTTTCGTTGATTACCGGGTAATCATTCAGGCAGCTTACGTGATTTACGGTGTCTCTATAGCGCTTCTGATTTGTGTCTTTCTTTTTGGTTATGCGGCCCACGGTTCGCAACGGTGGCTTGGGGCGGGCGGCTTTGCCCTGCAACCTTCGGAACTGATGAAACTGGTGATAATAATTACTCTGGCGCGTTATTTTGATGATCACAAATCCAATGAGCCTTATAAATTGGAGGAACTCCTTGTTCCTTTTTTAATCGTTGTAGCGCCATTTTTGTTGATTTTGAAACAGCCGGATTTAGGTACGGCTTTGATCCTGTTTATTATTTTTGTGTCCATTGTTTTTTTTATGGGAGTGAATTGGAAATCTCTGATAATTGCTTCAGCCGGTATTTTGATATCAATTCCCATTGGCTGGCATTTTTTAAAAGACTATCAAAAAGAACGATTGATTACATTTCTTAATCCCGAAAACGATCCTTTGGGCACTGGTTATCATATCATCCAATCAATGATTGCTGTTGGTTCCGGAGAAATTTTTGGCAAAGGTTTTTTAAAAGGTTCGCAGACTCAACTGAAATTTTTACCTGAACAGCAAACTGATTTTATCTTTTCCGTTTTTGCCGAGGAATGGGGCTTTATAGGGGGGCTGGTGTTGATTATAATGTTTATGGCTATAATCTTTTGGGGATTAAAAATTGCCTTGCAAGCCAGGGATTTATCAGGCACAATTATGGCGTTTGGAATAACCGCTCTTATTTCATGGGAAGTTTTTATTAATATCGGAATGGTTTTAGGAATATTACCGGTTGTTGGTATTCCGCTTCCTTTTTTCAGTTACGGGGGATCGGCAATGCTTTCTTTACTGGCGGCCATAGGGTTATTAATGAATGTAAGTACGCGCAGATTTATTCTACAGCGTTAGTAAGTAATAGACCATAAGGAGAAAGATGTGTGGGAGAAAAAGAAAGAAGTTGAAGAGATTAAGGCTTTTCTGGGTCAGGGAGCGGAGTTTATCGGCAAACTTATCTTTAACGGATCTGTTCGCATTGACGGCAATTTCCAGGGAGAAATTCATGGACAAGGATCATTAGTCGTTGGAGAAGGCGCGCTGGTTAAAGCTGACATTGCGGTTAAAAGTATTTTTATAAGTGGTGATGTGCAGGGCAATATTGAGGTAAAAGAAAAAATTAATATTCACTCCACCGGCAAATTTCTGGGCGATGTTAATGCGCCGGTATTTATCATGGAGGAAGGCGCCCTTTTTGATGGCCGGGCGCATATGGCTGAAGCAATTGAGAAAAAAAAGGATGTTCATCAGGCGGATTGATCAGGAATGCAACCGGCAATTAAGGCCTTTTTTATAAAAAAACATTTGTTTACATCAGCATTAATCTCTTTTTTTCCTGTTTTCGTTGTTATAATAATCATTTATAAAAAAGTAGACTGCCGGTCAGAAAATACTTGACAAGCAAATAATGTTGTGATTAGTAACCTCTCGGTTTTGAGTATCAGGAGTATCAAAAGTAAAATTTCTGGTTCTTCGATTTAAAATATTCAAAACACATGTGAGTATAAAACTTCATGCACTTTTGAAGCTATGCATACTGATAAAAACTGCCAAATGTTTGCATGTGATGTTTATAGAACCTGCAACAGATAAACAGAGGTAAAAAATGGTTACAGTTATTCCTGATTACACGATGTTGATCCAAATGGTTATTTTCCTGGCTTTAGTTTTTGTCCTTAACATTCTGCTGTATAAACCAATCCTGTCCATAATCGACCGGCGCAAAAAACAACTGGAAGAGTCAGAGAACGAAATAAAGCTATTTAATGAATCTGTGGAAAAAAGAGTTGCTGAATATGAGGAAAAACTAAAACAAGCCAAAGTCAAAGCAACAGAAGCGAAAAAAGAAATAATTCAAGAGGGCGCAAATCAGGCTAAAAACATTGTTGATGTTGTTCGTAATGAAATACCTGTCATGGCGCGAGAGTTTCAACAGAAGATGGATAAGGAAGTTGAGAAGGCCAAATTGATTCTGGACAGCCATTCTCAAGAATTATCTGTCCAGATTGCTCAGAAAGTATTGGGGAGGCCGGTGCAATGAAAAAAACACTTTCTTCCTTTATTACGATAGTCGTTTTACTGATTGTGGCCGGTGTCGCTTTTGCTTCCGGTGGCGGTGGTGCTGAGGCTTGCAAGCCGGGAATGTTGACCGGTTTATTGGAGAAGTCTTTTGGTATGGACTGCCACAAAGCGGAATTATGGCTTGGCTGGCTGCAAAAGGCTTTTAACTTTGTTGTATTAGTGGGTTTGCTTTATTGGCTTTTAGCCGCCAAGACGAAGGAGTTTTTTGCCGGCCGTCGTGCAGAAATCAAGGAAACTCTTGAAAAATCGGTAGAGAAAAAGGCGGAGGCCGAAAAAAAATACCGCGAATATTCGGAAAAGCTCGATAAAGCATCAACGGAAATAGACGGTATTTTTGAGATGATTAAAGCTCAGGGCGTCACTGAAAAGCAGAAAATTATTGAAGATGCCGAAAGAACCGCCAAAAAGATGAAAGAAGATGCTCGTGCGCGTATTGAGCAGGAACTGAAAAAAGCAGCGGACCAGCTAAAAGCGCAGGCAGTTCAATCATCCGTGCAAATGGCTGAAGAAATTCTTGGACGAAGCATTACAGCACAAGATCACGAAACAATGGTTAAAGAATATATGGAAAAGGTGGTAATCAAACATTGATCAGCAATATTTCCAAACGTTATGCACGTGCTTTTTTTGATATAGCGAATGAGCAAAAACAAATAGAGCAGTATTATAATGAACTTAATCAGTTTGCGTCAATTGTTTCCCAAAATAAATCTTTAAGCGATTTTTTGGCTAATCCCGTCTTTGAGCAGGCAAGCAAAAAAGGAGTCGTGGACAATTTAATCGCCAAGATGAAATTATCCGGCATGACCGTAAGCTTTTTAAGGCTGCTGGTGGACAAGAAAAGAATCGATATCTTGAATGATATAGTAATTTGCTATCGCCAATTAATGGACGAAGCTCTGAAAAAAGTAAGGGTCAATGTAAAAACGGCATATGCCCTTTCTAATGAGATGCGATCTTTCATAAGTTCCAGTCTGGAAAAAACAATGGGTAAGAAAGTTGAGATGACTGTGGAAGAAGATCCTTCTCTTTTGGGTGGAGTAGTGATTGGAGTTGGCGATACACTTTATGATGGCAGCATCAAAAATCAATTGAACAATATGAGGAATCTCTTAGGGGAGGCAAGATAGGGCATGGAAACAATTAAAGCTGAAGAAATTAGTCAAATTATTTCTGAGCAAATCAAAAGCTATGAGAAAAAGCTGGATATAAGCGAAACCGGAACAGTCTTGTCCGTTGGTGACGGTATTGCCAGAGTATACGGCGTGCAGAATGCAATGGCGATGGAACTTCTGGAATTTCCCGGCGGAATCTTAGGCATGGTTCTCAATCTGGAAGCGGATAATGTCGGTGTTGCCGTTCTGGGTGAAGTTACTCACATCAAAGAAGGCGACATAGTAAAGAGAACCGGTAAAATCGCTCAGGTTCCGGTAGGTGAAGCTCTGCTGGGCCGCGTTATTGACGCTACAGGGAAACCCCTGGATGGAAAAGGACCGATTGAAACCAAAGAGTTTCGCCGTATTGAAATGGTCGCTCCCGGTGTTATTCAACGCCAGCCGGTCAATCAGCCGATGTATACCGGTCTCAAATCTATTGACGCTATGACGCCGATCGGACGTGGTCAGCGTGAGCTTATCATTGGCGACCGCCAGATAGGTAAAACAGCCATCGGAGTTGATGCTATCATCCGTCAGAAAGATACCGGTGTGAAATGTATTTATGTTGCTATCGGTCAGAAAAAATCTACAGTGGCTCAGGTTGTGGAAAGATTGAAACAGTATGACGCTATGTCTTATACCTGCGTTGTCGCCGGTTGCGCTTCAGACCCCGCGACGCTGCAGTATGTTGCCGCTTACGCCGGTTGCAGTATCGGTGAATATTTCAGAGACAACGGCCAGGACGCCCTGATTATTTATGACGACTTGTCCAAACAGGCTGTGGCTTATCGCCAGATTTCTCTGCTGCTGCGCCGTCCGCCGGGACGTGAAGCTTTTCCCGGCGATATTTTCTACAATCACTCCCGGCTGCTCGAGCGTGCGGCGCGTGTAAGCCCTGAACTCGGCGGCGGTTCTCTTACAGCTCTTCCGGTTATTGAAACACAGGCCGGTGACGTTTCCGCGTATATTCCTACGAACGTTATCTCCATTACAGACGGTCAGGTTTATCTGGAACCGAGCTTGTTCTTCTCCGGTATTCGTCCGGCGATTAACGTCGGTCTTTCGGTCTCCCGCGTCGGTGGCGCCGCTCAGGTTAAGGCCATGAAACAGGTTGCCGGAACGCTGAAACTCGATCTGGCTCAGTATCGCGAACTGGCGGCTTTTGCCCAGTTCGGGTCCGATCTGGACAAATCAACGCAGGCACAGTTGGATCGCGGTGTTCGTCTGGTTGAATTACTAAAACAGCCGCAGTTCAAGCCGATGTCTCTTTCTCAGGAGATTGTAGTACTCTTTGCCGGGACCAAAGGATTTATTGATAAATACGATGTGGAGAAGGTTCGTGTATATGAGGAGCAACTTCTAAGTTTCGTGGAAAGCAAACATCCCGATATTATGAAAGAGATAGAAGATAAGAAGATAATATCTTCCGATCTGGAAAAGAAGATGAAGGAAGTTATGACATCTTTTGATTCCGTTTTTGTGGCGGAATAAATATAAATTAATTAAAGTTGAGGAGAAATCCAGGTGGCCTCGCTAAAAGATATAAAAAGAAAAGTAAGCGGCGTAAAAAAGACGAAGCAGATTACCCGCGCCATGAATATGGTTGCCGCGTCAAAATTTAAATCAGCGCAGATGAAAATGGAAAATTTCCGGCCTTACGCCGGTAAATTCATGGATGTGCTCAACAGTCTTGCCTTGCGCGTGGAGACCATGTCGCATCCTCTTCTTGCCGTGCGCGACCCCAGAAGAATTCGTGTTATTTGTATGACATCCGATCGTGGCCTGTGCGGTGGTTTTAATACCAATCTGATCAAGGCGACTGAAAGATTTATGAAGGAAAAAATCAAAGACGGCAAAGAAGTTGCTCTTATTAATGTCGGACGCAAAGGACGTGATTATTTCCGTAAAAAAGCCAACGTCTTGGCGCAAAAGGTGGATGTTTTAAGCAAGTTTGACATGACGCTGGCCGTATCCATTGCTGATGAAGTTATCGTGCCTTTTGTCAAGGAAGAATACGATGAACTATATCTGATTTACAATCAGTTCAGGAATGTCTCTGTTCAGAAACCAACTGTTGTCCGATTATTTCCCCTTCCTTCTATCGGACAGGACGCTGACGTTGATCCGGACAGATTCCTTGATTATGCTTACGAACCATCGGAAGAGGCTTTGTTGCAGAAACTTTTGCCGATGTATGTTCACGTTCTGGTTTACCGTGCTCTGCTGGAAACATCGGCAGGTGAAAACGGGGCGCGTATGGCCGCGATGGATAACGCAACCAGCAACTGCGAAGAGTTGATTAGTTCATTGACGTTGAAAATGAATAAAGCCAGACAGGCGGCGATTACGGCAGAGTTGATGGATATCGTCGGCGGCACGGAAGCTCTGGCCAAAGGCTGATTTTTCTGCGGCGCTTTACCGCATGTAAAATAAAATAATACGACTATTTGTAAGGAGATAGTTATGAATATCGGAAAAATTGTTCAGGTTATTGGACCGGTTGTTGACGTGTCTTTCGAAGAGGGAAAACTGCCCAGTATATTAAATGCCATCTCAATTACTAATCCGGCCATCAATGATCAGGAAGATAATTTGATCATTGAAGTAGCGCTGCATCTGGGAGATAATGTTGTTCGCTGCATCGCTATGGATATTACCGACGGTCTGGTTCGCGGAATGAAAGCAAAAGATACCGGAGATCCGATCATGGTTCCGGTCGGCAAAGAATGTCTGGGGCGGATCGTGAACGTCGTCGGTCGCCCGGTGGATGGTCTTGGCCCAATTAACGCGCAAACTAAAATGCCGATTCATCGTGAATCACCAAGCTTTCTGGAGCAGGATACATCGGTGCACGTTCTGGAAACAGGCGTTAAAGTTATTGACCTTTTGGTGCCGTTTCCCCGCGGTGGCAAGATGGGTATGTTCGGAGGCGCAGGCGTCGGCAAGACAGTCGTTATGATGGAAATGATTCACAATATCGCTATGCACCACGGTGGAATTTCTGTTTTTGCCGGTGTGGGTGAAAGAACACGTGAAGGAAACGACCTTTATCGTGAAATGCTGGAATCCGGCGTTATCAAGCAGGCCGCTTTAATTTACGGACAGATGACAGAACCACCCGGAGCAAGAGCTCGAGTTGCTTTAACGGGTCTGGCCGCTGCGGAATACTTCCGCGATGTTGAAGGTCAGGACGTGCTCTTCTTTGTTGATAATATTTTCCGTTTCACGCAGGCCGGTTCCGAAGTTTCCGCTTTGCTGGGACGCATGCCTTCCGCGGTCGGTTATCAGCCGACACTGGCTACTGACCTTGGTGAACTTCAGGAGCGCATTACGTCCACAAACAAAGGTTCGATTACCGCCGTTCAGTGCGTTTACGTTCCCGCGGACGACTTGACTGACCCCGCTCCCGCGACGACTTTTGCGCATCTTGACGGAACCGTCGTTTTGTCCCGTCCGATCGCGGAACTCGGTATTTATCCCGCAGTGGATCCTCTGGATTCAACATCACGTATTCTTGATCCCAATGTTTTGGGTCAGGAACATTACGCAGTTGCCCGTCAGGTACAGGTTACTCTGCAGAAATATAAAGACTTACAGGACATCATCGCCATTCTGGGTATGGATGAACTCTCCGAAGAAGATAAACTGACGGTTAGCCGCGCCAGAAAGATTCAGAGATTTCTGTCTCAGCCGTTCTTCGTTGCCGCTCAGTTTACAGGCACAGACGGTAAATTTGTTTCTGTTCCTGATACGATCAGAGGCTTTAAAGAAATACTGGAAGGCAAACACGATGATCTGCCCGAGCAGGCTTTTTACATGGTTGGTGGCATTGAAGAAGCTGTGGAAAAAGCCAAGAAAATTGCTGGTGAATAATTATAGTGCTGGAGAAAATAAATGGCAGATGAATTAATGCTGGAAATTGTATCGCCGGAAAAAATGGTTTTTTCCGGTAAAATTGAGGAAGTGACCATCCCGGGCACGGAAGGTGAATTCGGTGTGTTGCGCGGTCATGAGGCTTTTTTAAGTTCTGTTGATATTGGTGAGTTAAATTTTCTTAAAGAAGGTAAAAAGACATATTATGCCGTCAACACCGGTTATGCGGAAGTTACAGCCAACAAGGTTACAATTTTAATTGAAACAGCCGAAAGATCCGATCATATTGATAAAGAAAGGGCTCTCAAGGCTAAGGACAACGCGGAATCCCGCCTGGGGCAGATGACCAAGGAAGATGCCGAATTCGAAATAATGCGCACTGCGCTGGCAAGGGCAATAGCGCGCATAAGTGTCGCTGAAAAACAGTAAGACATTTTTTTAAGACTCAGGTCCTGAAACAAAAAGCCGGCAATTTTTTTGTCGGCTTTTTGTTTATAAAATGTCATATTATCCAGCAGATAGATTGACTGAAATGTAAAAACATATTGACATTTATACATAATTGAATTATTTTTTCTATTAATAAGTGGCAGCGTCAAGATGTCATTTTTTAATATGCCGGTTTTGAATGTTGTTTAAGATTCAAAAAATAATTCTAGGAAATGAAGAGGAGGTTGACATGAAAAAAAGATTTTTGAGTCTTGTGGCCGTCGCCATGTTGATGTTATTTTTATCAGTTGGATCTGTTTTTGCAGCGCAGAATACAGGTTTTTATATAGGCGTTGTCGGTGGCTATGTCATGCCTCAGGAGATGACCATGAGCGATCCGTATTACTACGGGCCGGATACCGATGCCGAATTGGATGACGGTTTTCTGGTTGGTTTCAAAACAGGATGGAATACTCCTTTTACCAGAGGAATTATGGCTCTGGAAATGGAATATAATTATATCTCCGGCACTGATTTCGATAACAGCAAGCTGGTAGATGTATTCGGAGAAGGTCTGGGGACACTTAATGGAGATATTGACATACATGCCGTTTTGTTTAACATTAAGGCCCGTTATCCGCAGGGAAGAGTACATCCTTATGTCGGAGTTGGATTTGGTTATGCATATTTTGTTATGGGAGATATTATCGCGAGAGAATACGGAGGGTCGGGAACAATGTTTATACCCGACAGTTCGGGAGGCGGTTTCTGCTATCAGTTTCTGGCCGGTTTGGAACTGGATATCACACCTAACCTGAGCCTGGGAATAGGATACAAATATTTCGGGGCCGAACCGGATATTGATGAAGATAACTATTGGGATGATGATTCCTATTGGAGCCCCAATTACGATCTTGATTATAAGGCAAGTATTATTACGATGGGCTTGACCTTTACCTATTAGGCTGTCTGAGAAGTATCTCAATGAAACCTTGTCATATCGACCAGCGGGAGATATCTTGTATATTCTTACGATCAGGAAGATTTCTCGCGGAGTATGATCCCGCGTACCCGGGACTTCGAAATGACATATTGTATAGATATCTTATTAGGATTTAACGACTCTGATTTAAATACTTCTGAAGTATATTTGACAATGTTATTAATAAAGTGTAAATTAATAGTGTGTGGTTTGGCATTGACAGACTTTTTCTAAAATAGTAAAGGATCAAGACATTTCAAGTATTTCTAAAATAATAAAGATTTATATTTTTATTGACCTGATGTTTGTAGATACATATCCAATGAATATGGGACAAGGGGAAAATAACGAATGTATAAACAACGTTTAGAACTTTATAAACAAATCGAAAAAAAAAGAAAGTCCCGTGTTCTTCTTTACGTCACTGGCGATAGACAAAAACTAGAGACTCAAATTCATTCGGAAGTCGGGGACTTCTTTGCTGATCATCTGGACACGTTCAACCTACCTAAGAAAATTAGCCTTATCTTATACAGCAGAGGAGGCGATACTTTGTCTGCTTGGATGATTGTGAACATGATAAGGCTTTTTTGTGATGAATTTGAAGTTATTATCCCCTCAAAGGCTCATAGTGCTGCAACGCTGATTTGTTTGGGGGCTGATAAAATCGTAATGACAAAACAAGCTACTTTAGGTGCTATCGATCCAAGTGTTAATACACCTCTGAATCCACCTGTCCCAGGTGCTCCTGCGGCGGCAAGGCTCCCTATCAGTGTAGAAGCAGTTGCTGGTTACTTTGAACTTGCAAAAAAAATGATGGGAATAAAACAAGAGGATAACCTCACGAATGTCTTCTTAAAATTAGCTGATCAGATGCATCCGGTTGCTTTGGGCGACGTGTACCGTGCACGAACACAGATCCAAATGTTGGCAGAAAAGTTGCTTAATTTTCATATGGATGATAAAACAGTAATCAAAAAAATAATTTCTGTGTTATGCAGTGAGTCTGGAAGTCATGACTATACAATTAATCGTAGGGAAGCTAAAAATGATTTAGGATTACCAATCGAAAAACCGAATGATGAACTTTATCAAGTTATTAGAGACATTCATATAGACTTTAGGAAAGAACTGAAACTTAATGAACCTTTCGACCCAGATGTCGAGCTTGGGGCTGACCCTACTAAACAATATAGTGTTACAAGGGCTTTGGTAGAAAGTGCAACTGGCGGGTCGCACAAATTTCTCACTAAAGGAAGCTTGACAAGAGTTCAGCTTAATAGTCCAGTTGGCCCTCAACCGGGCCTTCAAATGCAAAAACTATTCGAAGGATGGAACCATGAATCCGTATCTTAAAGGTAGCACAAATGATTCCGGTCGATGCAATTTTTCAAAATCTTCCGCTATTATGTGGGCAACTTCATCGTCAGACCCAATGTCATCATCTGAATTCTATGGTATTCCGGTTGTATACTTAGACGACCTACCAATATTACAGAAAATGACCGATCAAAGCAAAAAAATTGCAGATTGGGTAAATGCCAAAGTAAGTAAATACGATCTTTCAGAATTTGATGCACTCTCAGCTATGACTGCATCCGAGAAAACCCTTGCAAGAAATTGGAATTCTCCAGAAGAGGATGATGCATGGGCGCATTTATGAAGGGTGATGTAGTCGTTCTTCACTTTCCATTTACAGATTTAAGTGCAACTAAAAAACGCCCTGCTTTAGTCGTAGCAAAATTAAAAGGAGATGATGTCATTTTAACTCCGATAACCACAGTCTATCATGCAGATGGATATGCACTGTCTTTGCTGCAATCAGATTTCAAGACTGGTGGTATATCTCAAGACTCTAATATTCGCCCTAATATATTATTCACAGCAGATTCCCATAAAATATTAAAAAAAGCAGGAACTATATCAAAGAAAAAAATCGATGAAGTTGTAGATCAAATTATAGCAATCATAAAATCATGACAATCTGACATTTGTCAATGGGAATGCAATAGTGTACCAGAAATGGGAACGAAAAGTGTACCACCCTGGTGACTGACATATGGTAACTTCCCTTTGTCAACGGTCTTTTCAAACTGAGCCATTTTCGGTCGTGAAAAGTGAGCCACCTGTTTCTTCAGTTTAGGTTCATTTCCGCAGTTTCCTTTCCGATTTTTCCCCGAAGCCTATAGCTGTTGCCTTTGATATTAATAACCACACTGTGATGGAGCAGACGATCCAGAAAAGCCGTTACAATGACCGGATCTTGAAACAGTTCTGTCCAGTCGGAAAAGGCCTTATTGGACGTGATAATGGTGCTGGATTTCTCATAGCGATTGGCAATAAATCTAAAAAAGAGATTACATTCCTCCCGGTCAATCGGTGTGTAGCCGACCTCATCCACAATCACCAGCGCCGACTTGTTGTAACCTCTGCCTCTTCCTTTCCGCTCGGCCCCATGATCTTTTCTCAACTTTCCGATCAGGTCCTCCATCGTAGTAAAATAGATGCTCATCCCGGCCTGACAGGCCTTGAGAGCCAAGGCAACGGCCAGATGGGGACAAGGGGGACATCCTATAATGTTCCCGTCAAGAGAAAAAATTATTTTTAAAAGAGCAA
>WOYI010797303.1_pt2 | contig 67279 bp, 66 predicted proteins | sample 6423411 | NCBI WGS metagenome assembly WOYI01 (sample SAMN13441803, study PRJNA592873) | oil field metagenome | biome: oil field; feature: oil-well bore; material: oil-contaminated soil; isolation source: oil-contaminated soil from oil-well borehole | place: Germany: Wietze | collected 2016-10-18 ...
AAGTACAATTTTGAAAGGATCCCGGGTGTATAAGTTAATTATAAAAAAGTTGAATAACTTCCTGATCGTAACTTAAAACAAAAAGACTATGAAAATTTTAAGCGGGACAGTTTTCGGCGGGATTGCATTTTTCCTGCTTGGTTTTCTGGTACGGGGTGTTTTGCTGATGAACTTTTCGATGTAAAATTACAACCAGAAAATTTATCGGCATGATATGATCTGGTGGGCCATGATCGTTTCCAATTTAGTGTTGGCCTTGCTTTTAACCCTGATGATGAACCGGGTTGGTCCCGGGGAAAGGAAAAATAGCTTGAATGCTACGACTTCAACCGCTCAGCAATACTATGAACTCATTCGTTTGGGTGAGTTTTTTTATCCTTCAACTTCAATATTAAAGGCCTTAAAAATGCTGATCGCGAATTCGATTTCCTGATCAGTTGGTCCTGCCATTTCAAATTCGTTATATATCGAACCGAGTTTATTGTATTTATGCGCCGCAATGTTGTGGTAAGGAAGAATGCTCACCAAAGGTGTTTTTCCGGGAAGTGCAGCAATAAACTTTGCCATCTTGCTCACTTCCTCTTCTGAGGCATTTATATTTTTAATGAACGGTATTCGAATGTTGATTTCGGCACCGAGTTTCCGGGTTGGAGAATATGTAATTCTTCAATCACTTCGAGCATGATGTAGGAAACCACGCTCACTCCATCGCTTCCATCGGGTTTTACCCCGCCTATGTTAATGTTGGTAAAATCGTTAAACGTGCCGCTTTCCCGGGCAGTTATTCCAACTTTTGGTGGCGCCGGGTGGTTGTTTACTTTTATCCAGAAACAGCTGATTAATTCTTTTGCCTTGTCGCGGGAAAGTGTTCCTTCAGCAAGTTCTTTTTCATAAAATGGAGTAAGGTGCTGATCGAAATGCCCTGGATTCAAGGCATCCCAACCATTGAGTTCGGTAATGGTTCCCAGATGAACAAACCAATACATTTGGATGGCTTCCCACAAAGTTCGTGGCGCATTTGCCGGTACCCGGCGACAAACTTCCGCTATCTTTTTTAATTCATCAATGCGCTGCGGATTTGGTTCTGTTTTAGCCAAAGTTTCCGCTAATTCAGCGTGGCGTTCGGCAAAAACAATAGCTGCATCACACGATATGCCCATGGCCTTCAATTCTTCCAGTTTGCCGGTAGCTTCGGGATCGTTTAAAAAGTCGAGTCGGTCAATGTGTTCCTTGATTTCCTTTTTATAATCAAGCATCCCTTTCCTGTAAATGGTACCGTCGAGCGCGGTGTGGCCGGGTGCGCGTTGTTCCATAAATTCTGTAAAAACTCCTGCTTCGTATGCACGTTTCCATTCGTCAGGCACATGTAAAAAAATACGTTCACGCATGGTCCGGCCTTCCCAATAAGGAATCACCTCACGCTCATAAATATCAATATCTTCCTGCGAGATAGTGTAACGTTGCTGATCGCGCGAGTTCAGTACATGAAAATCATCTACACTGTGGCAAGTTAATTCGGGAAAGGTAGGTACCGATTTTGGAGAAGGTCCGCGTTCTCCAACAATTAGTTCGTTATCGCCGATAATTAATTCGTGAAAAATATATGGTTTGAACCGGGGATGTCGGTGAGCGATTACAAGTACAAGATCCAGCATTCAAATAAACACCGGTAGGTGATCAGCAAATTTGTATCGTGCTTTTTGTTCTTCATTTTATGAATTATTCCAAACAAAGCTATATAAATAGTAAGATTTCTCAAAGTCTGCATTTTCCTGAGCCGTAATTATAGTGGATTAAGAAAATTTATAAAATAATATTCAGGAAACGCGATTAAATAAATGAAGAAAGGGCAGTTCAACAACTGCCCTTTTACTAATGTTAACCCCCAAACACACATCGTGCAGAATGCACGATGGTACAAATGAACAAAAAAGTTCAGATTTATCAAAGTATTGAGGAAAATAATTTGATGATTTTATACGTACGAATAGCTTTTATTATCAGAAAACAAACAATCGTTTAAAAAAGCAACCACGATCTTTCTTTATCCTTAGAAAACAAAATGACTACACTTGAGCTAAATATTAAATCATTATAACATATTAAAATGAATTAATTGTATTTTTGGCATAATTAGCTACAAATACAAACAAAAAGCAATCATCCCATGCGTTCTTGATCTCCTTATTTACAGACTCTTCGTGGTCAATTATAAAAAACATGAAACTAAATAAGTTATCAGAAATTCATTTTAACGACATGCAAAATAGTTGGTTGGTGAACAAAAAAAAGCTTTAATTCTATATAGAATTAAAGCTTTCAGAGTAGTCCCACCAGGAATCGAACCTGGATCTACAGTTTAGGAAACTGCTATTCTATCCGTTGAACTATGAGACCAAATAATACGCTGCAAAAATATACAAAAAGCTTATTCCCGGCAAATTGTCACAAAAGTTTCATTTTTAACATCATATCCCTTCAAGTCCGCTTCTTTTCGATGGATTGTTTATCTTTGCGCTTCATTAAAACATCAGATAATGTTAGATAAAATCAAAGCATTACAAGAGGAATTAGAAAAAGTAGTGGCTTCGAGCAAAGAAGAAGTCGAAGAACTGCGTATTAAATATATCAGTAAAAAAGGCCAGATCAGCCAGTTATTCAACGACTTTAAAAATGTTCCACCTGAACAAAAAAAAGAAGTTGGACAGGCCATTAATATTTTAAAAGAGTTTGCTCTCGAAAAAATCAACTCTCTGAAGGATGGTTTCGAAAATAGCAACGATGAAAATTCAGGCCTGGATCTTACTATGCCCGGCGAATCGATGAAACTGGGCACACGGCATCCGCTTTCCCTGGTAAAAAACGAGATCACTGGTATTTTTGCGCGTCTTGGTTTTACGGTTGCCGAAGGCCCTGAAATAGAAGACGACTGGCATGTTTTTTCAGCATTAAACTTTCCGCCGGAACACCCTGCCCGCGACATGCAGGATACTTTTTTTATTGAAAAAGATCCGGATGTCTTGCTCCGTACACACACCTCAAGTGTTCAAATCAGGGTGATGGAACGCACGCAACCACCCATCCGGGCCATTTTCCCGGGCCGAGTGTTTCGCAACGAGGCTATTTCTGCCCGCTCGCATTGTATTTTTCATCAGATTGAAGGATTGTACGTTGACGAAAATGTTTCGTTTGCCGATTTGAAACAAACGCTCCTACAGTTTGCGAAAGAACTTTTTGGCGAAGGAACTAAAATCAGGCTGCGTCCTTCTTATTTCCCCTTTACCGAACCCAGTGCCGAAATGGACGTAAGCTGTTCGATATGCGGCGGCGAAGGCTGTAACGTTTGTAAATACACTGGCTGGCTCGAAATTCTGGGCTGTGGAATGGTTGATCCGAACGTTTTGGAACTTTGTAATATCGACAGTAGAAAATACACCGGATTTGCATTTGGAATGGGTATCGAACGGATAACCATGCTGCGATACGGAATAAAAGATATCCGCCATTTTTTCGAGAACGATGTGCGTTTCCTCAAACAATTTGAGTCGGCCACCTAATTTGAATTTAAGACAAGAACAAGATATTCGAAGGGCCTGTATGGCTCTTTTTTTGTTGCGGTATTTTTAGTGTAATAACTTCTTTTATGCAATTATTTCCTTCCTGTTTTGTAACTATCAGGTTAATACCAATTTAACATTAGAGTGTGCTGTAGAGCATGTTCGTTACAAAGGAGTATCTTTGCCAAACAATTTCCGTATCAGACCTGGTTTGACGGAGAAGAAAACAGAAAACAATTCCATGTGAAACACTGTTATAATTAACAGCAAACATGGAAGAATAAATAGAAATTAATGGAAACACAAACAAATCAGAATCAGATCGTTATCAATACCGATCCTGAGAGTGAGAAAAAAATGCTGCCCGTACATATGTTGGTTACTTTGGCAGCAGGAGCAATTGCCGGAGTGGCAGTAATTTTCACCCTTTTTTGGGGGATTGAAAAAATCTTTGGAATTTAATACTTGAAGTATATCAACGAAAAAGCTTGCCGTTTGGCAAGCTTTTTTTATGCACCACATTCTACTGTTAACTTTGTAATACTTCCTCTATCATTTTTAATTCCTCGTCGATGAATGCGAGATTTTTCAAGGTATCTACGTTGTCTTCGACCTGTTTAACCGAGCTGGCGCCAATTAAAACCGAAGTAATCCGTTTATCACGTAACACCCAGGCAAGCGCCATTTGTGCGAGCGACTGTCCACGGAGTTTTGCAATGTCATTTAAACGAATGATTTTGTCGTGAGCCGAATCCACATGTTCCTTTTTCAGAAATACCTCGCGCGTAGCTCGCGATCCTTCAGGAATACCATGTAAATATTTGTTGGTAAGTAAACCTTGGGCAAGTGGTGAAAACGGAATACATCCGATTCCTTCGTTTTCGAGTACATCGAGCAAACCATCTTCCACCCATCGTTCGAACATCGAATATTTGGGTTGATGGATCAGACAAGGTGTTCCAAGCTCTTTTAAAATCCGGGCTGCTTTTTGTGCCATATCGGCCGGATAATTTGATATGCCTGCATACAAGGCCTTTCCCGACCGGACAGCCTGATCGAGCGCCATCATCGTTTCTTCCAAAGGTGTATCCGGGTCGGGGCGATGCGAATAAAAAATGTCCACATATTCGAGTTCCATCCGTTTTAAGCTTTGGTCAAGACTGGCCAGCAAATATTTACGGCTTCCCCACTCTCCATAAGGGCCGGGCCACATCAGGTATCCGGCTTTCGAAGAAATGATCAGCTCGTCGCGATATGCCAGGAAATCCTGTTTTAATATTTTCCCAAAGTTTTCTTCTGCCGACCCGGGAGGCGGACCATAATTGTTGGCCAGATCAAAATGAGTGATACCCAAATCAAAAGCACGGTGCAGGATTGCCCGTCCGTTTTCGAGTATGTCAACACCGCCGAAATTATGCCACAATCCCAATGAAACTGCGGGAAGTTTTAACCCCCATTTCCCGCACTTGTTATATTTCATCGTATCATAACGATGGTCATCTGCTAAATAAGTCATAACACTGTTGTTTATAATTGTTCGAAAGTTAATGATTTTCATTGTTCTCAAAAGCTTTTGCAATTACATAAAACTATCGGCCTTCAAAATAAATCCTTGATTTTGGGCTTTTTCATTAATTTTGAAGCATTAATTATCAATCATGGAACAATACAGTACCCGTCAGAACAAAGTTTCGCGACTGATCCAGCGCGAAATGGCAGATCTTCTGCTACGTTTAAACAAGGAACGTTTTCACGGAAAACTAATTAGTGTAACCGTTGTGCGGGTAACCAAAGATCTCGGTGTTGCCCGTATTTATCTCAGTATATTTCCTTCCGAATTTGGGATTGAAATACTCGAAGAAATCAGGTTGAGCGCCAGGCAACTTCGTGGCGATTTGGGCAGAAAAGTAGCTAAAACACTACGCATTGTTCCCGAGCTCGAATTTTTTATTGATGACAGTTTAGACTATATCGACAAAATTGATAATCTGCTGGATAAGTAAAAGACATTGGCGCCTTACTACTCTTTTCAGCATAAAACAGTTCCTTTGAATCTTCCATTTTATATTGCAAAACGATACCTGGTTTCGAAAAAGAAACAGAACATTATCAATATCATTTCAGGTATATCGCTGGCCGGGATTGTGGTTGGAACCATGGCAATTATTATTATCGTTTCGGTGATGAATGGTTTTATTCAGTTGATCGGGTTATTCTACAGCGATTTTGACCCCGACCTGCAAATTTCTGCCGTCGAAGGAAAAATGTTTGACCCTTTACAAATCGACACTCAGAAAATCAAAAACTTGCCGGGTGTTATTCAGTATAGCGAGGTGGTGGAAGAAGTGGCCATGCTTAAATACGGAAAACAACAATATCCGGCCACGGTGAAAGGTGTTCCTAATAATTATGCCGATTACACAAACATCAATAAATTACTGATTGAAGGCGAATATTACCTTGAGAAAGACGGTATAAATTATGCCGTTGTTGGGCGAGGTGTAGCCAATTATTTGGGTGTTGGAATTTCTTTTCTCGATCCGATTAATATTTACGTGCCTAAAAAAGGTCGGCAGTTTTCACTTAATCCTGCCCGATCTATCAATCATGATTACCTTTATCCTTCGGCCATCTTTGCCGTTCTCGAAGATGTTGATTCGAAATACATAATCGTTTCTAAAACGTTTGCTTCCAAGTTGTTCGAGTCGGGAAATTATATTTCGGCTATTGAGTTAGATGTCGACAATAATGCTGACTTAAAAACCATTCAGCGCGAAATTCAAAAAATTGCAGGAACATCGTTTCACGTGAAAAATAAGGAGCAGCAACACGATCTGATTTTCAAGACCATGAAATCGGAAAAATGGGCTGTTTACTTTATTCTCATCTTCATTCTTTTATTGGCTTCAGGAAACATGATTGGTAATCTCACCATGTTGTATATCGATAAAAAAGAGGATATTTCGATTTTACTTAGCATGGGAATGGGCATAGAAAAAATCAACCGGATATTTCTATTCGAAGGATGGCTAATTTCATTGATCGGTGGAGTAGTGGGAACCATTCTTGGGGTGTTGGCTTGTTGGCTACAAATTCATTTCGGGTTGATCAAACTTCCGGGAGCAAACGGTTCTTTTGTAATTTCAGCATACCCGGTTCAGGTGTTATTTTCCGATATCGTTCTGGCATTTATTGCAGTTATATCCATCGGTTTTCTGGCTTCGTGGTACCCGGTAAAATTTATGTCGCCCAAAAATATTAGCTCTCAAAATATCAATTAACTGACTTTCATTAGAAATTCAACATTTTATTTGTTTTAACTTGCAAAGGCAGCCAAAGAAATGTAAGCACTATTTTAGTTGCTGAATTTCAAGTTTTTAGCTGAACTTTATTTCAAGAATTTAATTGACAATGAAAGCAATTGTAAAAAGTAAACCAGAAAAAGGAATCTGGATGGAAGATGTTCCGATACCCAAACCTGGGCCAAACGATATTTTATTAAAAGTAAAAAAATCAGCTATCTGCGGCACCGATCTCCACATTTACAAATGGGATGAGTGGGCCCAGCAAACCATTAAAACGCCGGTTATCATTGGCCACGAATATATGGGGACCGTTGTTGAAGTGGGTTCTGAAGTAGACCGTGTAAAAGTGGGGGAACGGGTAACGGTAGAAGGCCATATTTCGTGTGGTTTTTGCCGAAATTGCCGGCGCGGCCGCCAACACATTTGCGATCACACCATCGGAATTGGTGTGAACCGCGACGGGGGTTTTGCTGAATATATTGCCGTTCCTGCAAAAAACGTATTACACATCGATGAGCGTATTTCGGATGAAATGATGGCGATTATGGACCCGCTGGGTAATGCTACACACACCGCACTTTCGTTTCCTCTTTTGGGAGAAGATGTTCTGATAACCGGAATTGGGGGCCCAATTGGAGCAATGGCTGCAGCTATTTGCAGATTTTCAGGTGCCCGTAACGTAATCGGAACCGATTTGAGCAAATATCGTAGAGACCTGGCCAGAAAAATGGGAGCAACCCGCGTAATAGATCCACTAAAGGAAAGCATTATTGAAGCAATGAAAGTTCATAATATGGTCAGTGGATTCGATATTGGCCTTGAATGCTCGGGATCGCCGGTGGCATTTAACGATATGGTAAACCACATGTATAACGGGGGCAAAATAAGTCTGCTTGGCTTACTTCCTGAAAACACAAAGATAAACTGGAGTAAACTGATATTTAAAGGGTTAACCTTAAAAGGGATTTATGGCCGCGAAATGTATGAAACCTGGTATCAAATGGAAATGATGCTAACTTCGGGCCTTGATATTACACCTGTAATTACCCACCGTTTTAAGGCCGACGAATACCAGAAAGCTTTTGAAATAATGGAGTCAGGAGAATGTGGCAAGATCATTCTCGACTGGGAATAAAGTTCCACGTGAAAAATAAAATTAAGAAGGGGTTCAATTAAGATTGGGGCCCTTTTTTCGTTGCTAAATTCTGTATAAAGATTTTACATTATCTTTGTGAAAAACAAGCGATTTGAAAGAAGGGCTGGTCATAAAATCTACAGGAAGCTGGTACACCGTTGAAGATGAAAACGGGGAAACTTTTGAGTGCAAAATCAAAGGGAAATTTCGCATCCAGGGAATTAAGAATACAAACCCAATCGCAGTGGGCGATCGTGTTGGATTTAGCTTACAACAGGTGTCTGCCGACAAAAATGAGGCAATGATTGGATTGATTACCTCCATTTCTGAACGAAAAAACTACATCATCCGTCGTTCGATAAACCTTTCGAAACAGGCACATATTATAGCGGCCAATATAGATCAGGCCGTTTTGATTGTTACCATGAATTATCCGATTACCACAACTACTTTTATCGATCGCTATCTCGCTTCTGCCGAGGCTTACCGTATTCCCGTGCTCATTGTTTTTAATAAAACTGATCGCTACGATTTCGACCAAAAACATAAGATGGAAAAATTGATAGAGTTATATGAAAGTATTGGTTACAACTGTCTTAAAACTTCAGCCAAGACAGGAGCCGGACTTAACGAATTAAAATCGGCTTTAAAGGACAAAACCAATGTTGTAAACGGACACAGTGGCGTTGGTAAATCAACCCTGATAAATCTCCTTCAACCCGGATTGAATCTGAAAACAATGGAAATTTCTGATTCGCACCAAACGGGGAAACACACTACCACATATTCAGAACTGTTTAAACTCAATTTTGGAGGCTACATTATCGATACTCCAGGAATCAAAGCTTTTGGCGTACTGGAAATGGAACCCTGGGAAATTTCGCATTATTTTGTGGAAATTTTTAAGATTTCCGAAAATTGCCAGTACAACAATTGTTCGCATACTCACGAACCGGGTTGTGCCGTAAAAGTTGCCGTTGAAAAAGGAGAGGTAGCTACTTCAAGATTTATCAGTTATCTGGGCTTACTTGAGAACGATGAAAAATATCGACAAGCTTTTTAATTTCAATTGAGAATATCTATGAGGCAGATTCGATAAATCCTCCACCTACCAAACGGGGACCATCGTAAAAAACCGCTGTTTGTCCCGGCGAAATCATGGCCTCAGAATTTAATAATTCGGCCTCCGCCCTTGATTCATCCAGAATATTCAAACTACAGAGGGTTTCCTGTAATCTATACCGTACCTTCACAATGAGCGGTTTACCATTACTAATAACCTCATTATCAATAAAATAATAATTTTTTATGTGCAGCTTTTTTCGGTATAAATCATCAAATTTCGACAACACTATTTCATTGCGTTCCAGGCGAATTTCGGAAACAAAAACCGGATAATTTAGGTTTAATCCTAATCCTCGTCTTTGCCCGATGGTATAATTGATAATTCCTTTGTGCCTGCCCAAAACCAAATTATTATGATCAACAAAATTTCCTTCACGGGATCGAATACCTCTTTCATTCAAAAATTTTCGGTAGTCATTTCCTTCTATAAAACAAATCCCAAGACTATCTTTTTTCTGAGATAAATTAAAGAATCCATGTTGTTGAGCCAGTTCCCTAATTTCTGCTTTGATAAATTTGCCTAAAGGAAAAATAAGCCGATCTACAATTTCCCGCTGCAAGCCCCAAAGAAAAAAGCTTTGATCTTTGTCTGGGTCTACCCCCTGGAAAATATACTTTTCCCCTTTGTATAAATCGGCTTGAACATAGTGTCCGGTTGCCATGTAATAGCAATTTTCAGTGTCGGCGATTTCCGTTAAGTACTTAAATTTAAGTTTTGGATTACAATATGCACATGGAAATGGTGTTCGAGCAGCGACATATTCATTAATAAAATAGGATATTACTTCCTTTTCAAATTCCTGCCGCAGATCTCTGATCATATGCTTTATTCCCAACTGTCGGGAAAGAATTTGAGCGTCTTTTACAAAATGATGATTGTCATGTGCACTACCAGTAAAAATAAAGGTGATACCTATAACCTCGAAACCTTTTTCCCTCAGAATAAAGGCCGCCATCGAGCTATCCACTCCCCCGCTCATTCCAAGTAATACACGATTATTTTCCTTCATCCTTATTAAAATAGTCGTACACAATCTGAGCTTTTGCCTTTCCTATTAATTCAGACAAATCGTTAACAGATTTTTCTCGAATAAGCTTTACCGATTTGAAATTTCTCAACAATTTTTCGAGTGTTTTTTCTCCAATTCCCTCAATAGAAACCAACTCTGAACTAATAAAATTCGTAGATCGTTTATCCCGATGAAATCCAATTCCAAAACGGTGTGCTTCATCACGTAACTGTTGAATGACTTTTAGTGTTTCGGAATTTTTATTGATGTAAATGGGAACAGAGTCTCCCGGAAAATAGATTTCTTCCAATCGTTTTGCAATACCAATAATAGTAATTTTACCTCGCAAATCAAGCTTTTCAAGTGCCTGTACTGCCGACGATAACTGGCCCTTTCCTCCGTCAATAACAATTAGTTGCGGTAAGGGCCGTCCTTCTTCCACCTGTCGTCGATAGCGTCGAAAAACCACTTCTTCCATGGAAGCAAAATCGTTTGGACCCTTAACCGTTTTTATATTAAAATGACGATACTCGCGTTTTAAAGGCTTAGCGTTTTTAAAAACAACGCAGGCAGCCACAGGATTTGTGCCTTGTAAATTACTGTTATCAAAACACTCAATCCAAACAGGTAATTCAGGTAACTGCAAATCCTTTTTAATTGTTCCCAGAATTCGCTCGGTCCTTTCATGTGGATTTTTCAAAAAATGCTGTTTTTCCTTTTCCAGTTTAAAGTACTTCGCATTTCTGGTGGATAGATCGAGTAATTGCTTTTTTTCTCCAATTTTTGGTACAGTAAATTTTACATTTTCGAACGAATTATGCAGTTTAACCGGCACCAGAATTTCTTTAGCATTACTAAATATCTTTTGTCTGATATCAACAATTCCAGCCAATAAAAGCTCTTCTTTGCTTTCATCTAAACTCTTCTTTATTTCGAGTGTGAATGTTTGTATAATGGCTCCTTTAATAATTTTTAAATAATTGATGAAAGCAAATTTTTCATTTTCATCAATCGAAAAAACATCCACCTCTGTTATCACCGGAGAAACAACAGTCGAGCGACTTTGATAACGTTTTAATGATTCGTACTTTTCCTTTATTTTAATTGCTTCCTCAAAGTTAAGGGCAGCCGCCATTTTAGCCATAACTTCTTCCAAATGTTTAATAACGCCTGAAACATTTCCTTTCAAAATATTTGAAATATCCGAAATTCCCTGATTATATACTTCACCAGACACGTGGCCTTCGCAAGGCCCAGAACAATTGCCAATATGATATTCAAGACAAACTTTGAATTTTCCATTTCTCACATTTTCTTCGCTTAAATTCAAGTTACACGTACGTAGTTTATATTCTGATTTAAACAAATCCAATAAAGTTTGCACCGTATGAAAAGATGTGTATGGACCAAAATATTTTGAACCATCGCGGATTAGATTCCTGGTTTTAAACACTCGCGGAAAGGATTCATTTTTAATACATATCCAGGGATAACTTTTATCGTCTTTTAAACGAATATTGTATCTGGGCTGATATTTTTTTATTAAGTTATTTTCGAGCAAAAGAGCGTCTTGTTCGCTCTCAACCACCATATGTTTTATATCGGCAATATTTCGTACAAGTAATGCAGTTTTACGATGTTCGTGTTGTTTGGAAAAATAGGAAGAAACCCGCTTTTTTAAATTCTTGGCTTTTCCAATATAAATTATAGTTCCTGAGGAATCGAAATACTGATAAATCCCAGGTTGTTGTGGTAAAACCTTAATCAGTGTTTTTAGATAATCGAGATTCGTATTTGTCGTTTTATATTTCAACTATCAGTTGTATTTTACTAAAACGTGCGGATTATACTCCTTAATTTGTTGTTTGTTTGGCGTATCAATAAATTCCAGATCGCAAATAAAACTGAAAAAGATATGCTTCACACCACATTGCTGGGCAAGTTTTAATGCAGCCATTGCCGTACCACCTGTCGCCAGTAAGTCATCATGAATTAAAACAATGTCGTTTTCATTAAGGGCATCAGCATGTATCTCTACACTATCAAGACCATATTCCAATTCATATGTTTCCTCCAATTTTGCACAGGGAAGCTTACCTTTCTTGCGCACTGGCACAAAGCCTGCTTCCAGTCGCTCGGCAACCGCTCCGCCAAAAACAAAGCCCCTGGCCTCAAGACCCATTACCTTTGTGATCCCCATCGCCTTAAAATTTTCATAAATCGATGTAGTTACAAACCTCATGGCATCCTTGTTTTTAAAAAGCGTTGTGATGTCTTTAAAACTTATACCTTCTTTGGGATAATCCTGTACTTCTCTTATTTCTTTTTTTAAGTCCATAATTATTCTTGTTCCACGTGAAACACTACCTTCCCATTAATACTAATAAAACATTTATATCAGATGGCGACACCCCAGGTATTCTTTTTGCCTGTCCAATGGTTCTCGGCTTAATTTTAGTGAGCTTTTCTCTGCCTTCTGTAGAAATTGATTTGATATCGACATAATTGAATTTATCCTCAATTATAATGTCATCAAACTTAACAAGCTTTTCTGCAAATTGTTGCTCACGATTAATATAACCATCGTATTTAATAGCGATTTCAGCCCCCTCAATAATTTCAGATTTTCTGTCGTCAGGAACAATTTGAAGAAAATTCTTAAATGGTGTAATTATCTCTATTAATTCAATAATGGAAACCTGTGGTCTTAAAATTAAATCAAAAAGTTTTACTCCTTGCTTTAACTCACTGGTTTCCTTTGACTTAAGATACTCATTAACAAATCGTGGCTTTAAAGAAAAATTCTTTGTAAAGGCGATTATCTCATCTATTAAACGATATTTCTCCTCTAATAATTTTACACGTTCCTTTTTTGCCAAGCCAATCTCATACGATTTCCTAGTTAGCCTGGCATCAGCATTATCCTGTCTAAGAAGAATTCTAAACTCTGCCCTGCTTGTAAACATTCTATACGGTTCGTCAACGCCTTTAGTAACTAAATCATCAATCAACACACCAATATATGCTTCGTTTCTTTTCAATATGAAACTCTGATCACCCTTTCTTTTTAAATGTGCGTTTATGCCAGCCATAATACCCTGTGCACCAGCCTCTTCATAACCTGTAGTGCCATTAATTTGTCCAGCAAAAAACAGATTTTCAATTAATTTGGTTTCCAGTGTGTGATTCAGTTGCGTAGGATCAAAATAATCATATTCAATTGCATAACCTGGTCTGAATATCTTGGCATTTTCGAGGCCAACAATTTTTTGTAAACCCTTTAATTGCACATCCCATGGTAGTGATGACGAATAACCATTAAGATAATATTCTATAGTTGTTTCGCCTTCAGGCTCTAAAAATAATTGATGCTGTTGCTTTTCAGCGAAGGTCACTAATTTAGATTCAATGCTGGGACAGTAGCGCGGACCCGTCCCTTGAATAGTACCATCGAACATTGGTGAAAAATCAAACCCTTTTTCCAATTCAGCATGGACTTCCTTGTTGGTATGTGTAATCCAGCAAGACCGTTGTTTCAATTTTGATTTCGTGCCTGGTAAATACGAAAATGTAAAGTGATCAGTGTCACCTGGTTGCTCGCTAAGTCTCGAAAAATCTATGCTTCTTCCGTCAATGCGAACCGGCGTACCGGTCTTGAGACGACCCGTTTTGAATCCCGCTTCAAAAAGCTGCTCAGAAAGATTATAGGAAGCTGCTTCGCCAATTCGTCCACCTTGTATCTTTGCGGAACCAATATGCATTAATCCGTTCAAAAAGGTACCATTGGTAAGTATAACCGTTTCTGAAGTAAATTCGATTCCAATTTTTGTTCGAACACCCTTTACCACCATATTATCAATAATAAGAGAGGTAACAGCATCCTGCCACAAGTCAAGATTTTCTAAACTTTCGAGGACGTTTCTCCATTCTTCAGTAAACCGAAAACGATCGTTTTGGGTTCTTGGACTCCACATTGCAGGTCCTTTCGATCGGTTTAGCATCCGAAATTGAATGGTGGTTTTATCAGCGATTATGCCACTGTATCCTCCAAGTGCATCTATTTCGCGTACGATCTGTCCCTTTGCAATTCCCCCCATGGCCGGATTACACGACATCTGACCATACTTGGTCATATCCATGGTTATGAGCAAAGTTTTTGATCCCAGATTGGCCGCTGCTGCAGCTGCTTCGCATCCTGCATGACCTCCTCCCACAACAATTACATCATAGTGCGGCATCATAATAATTTCTCTTTAAAATCTACTTCACCTAAATAATAATTTTCCTTCTCCCTCATAGTCTTTTGTTCTTCTTCAGTCTTGTCGTTATATCCAACAAGATGAAGTACGCCGTGAAAAACAACCCGATAAAGCTCTTTTAAAAGGCTTGTCTTGAAATTTTTTGCGTTTTCCCTTATTCTGTCAAGACTAATGAATAAATCGCCGGAAATCACTTCTTTCTCCACATAATCGAAAGTAATGATATCAGTATAATAATCGTGATCAAGGTACTCTTTGTTCATTTGAAGTAAATATTCGTCGGAACAAAAAATGACACTCACTTCACCCAATATTTTTAACTCATTTTTAATCAATGAATTAAGCTGCAAAACTAATAATTTTTTATGAATTGATACCGGATTGACATCTTCGAAGTAAAATTCGATCGAATTCATTTACATTTAATTTGAAATTGCAAACTGTTTCCCTTTTCATTGAAATCAAGCTTATCACTAATCGATTTTATAATGTGTATCCCTCTTCCCGATTCTTTCTTTAAATTACTTTTCGTGGTAGGATCAGCTATGGAAGTAATATCAAATCCTTCTCCTTCATCAGTAATTGTAATTTTTACATCCGTTTCTTCGGAAATAACCTGAATCAAAATTTTCTTTTCTTCCTTTTGTTTATGACCGTGAACTATTGAATTTATTATCGCTTCGGAAACACACAATAATACTTTATTAAAATTCTTTTCGGGTAATTTATATTCAACAAAAATATCTTTTAAAAAAGCCTCAACTCTTTTTAACTCCGACTGGTTCGAATTGATTACTAATATGTTGGGAGACGGTTTTATCACTTTTGTTCACGAATATTATTCAAATAGTTTTTGTATTTCCGGTTATAAAAATTGTTCAATTTATGAGAATTCTTGTTTAAATATTCTATAGAATAATTGTCCTTTTCTTTATACTCGAAAAATTTAACAGGGTTACTATAAAATTCATCTGCGCTTTCCGACTCACGTTTATCATCAAATTCGCGTTCCATTTCGGCTTTTTCGGCTTCAAGTAAACGTGTAGTAATCAGGTTCTGACGTTTAATTGTTTCGGCATTTATCGATCTGTTCATCAACTCTTTACGGTTTTCTTCCAGCATTTGATCGATTTGTTGCAACATTTCCCGTGCTTCGCTACCTACTCCGCCATTGTTCATCAAGTCGCGTAACATTTGTTGCATCATTTCGTGTTGCATCAAACTTTGTCCAAGTTGTTGACCCATTTCCTGAGAATTGCCGTTTTTCATTTGCTCGATCATCTTCTCAAGTTGTTTTTGTAAACTTTCCGAACTCTTTTTCAGGTCCTGCATTCCCTGTCCATTTCCTCCAGGGTTCTCGCATTGCTGATCGCCTGGTTTTGCATTGGCTTGCTGTTTCTCCATATTTTCGAGCGCCTCGTTTAATAATAAAGCAAGATTATTTGCCGCCGTAATAACAAATTGCTGGCTGCTAACAGCTTGCTTGAATTGTGCTTCTTCCATCTCCAACGAAGCTTTGTCGAGGTTCATTTCCATGGTCACCAATTCGTTATTTATAGTGTTCGAAATCTGTGGAGTTCGCATAGCCAGCGCGTAAAGCGAGTCTTTTACAATTTTACTTTGATCGGTAATCCTTTTTTGTTCCTGATTAAGCTGGATCAGTTGCGGATCTTTCGCATCCACTTCGCTCACACCATCTAAAATGTCTTCCTGTGTAAAACTTATATAAATCAGATTGCTAAGTATTTGACGCAGGTTTTGTATGTTTTCCATGTTTTGTTCCATGGAATTATTATCGAGCATTTGTTGCATTCCAAATGCCATATTTTTCATTTTTTCGGAAGTTTCCTTTATACTACTTCCCGACTTTTTACGATTTTTTTTATTCAAATTTTCTTTGCTCTTTTCAATGCTTTCGTCAGTGTCTTTAAAATCATCTTTGAATTCATCAAAATTCATCGGATTCTCAAGATCCTTATTCATTTTAAGTGCATCCTTTATCTGTTGTTGTAAATCACCCAGTTCTTTTTGGTGTTCTTCTACTTGCTCTTTTACTTCTTCAAAATTCTTTTCCTCACTAACTTCCTGTGAGAGTTTTTCCTCCTCAGTAGCCATTTCACTGATTTTGTCGATCACATCCTGAAGCTTTTGCTCTATCTTCATTTTTTTAAGCATCTCAATATTTCTGTCGAGTTGCTTTTGCAGATCATCAAAAGTGAGGTTCATATTTTTCGTGAGTTCGTTGAGTTTTTTACTGTCGAAATCTTCAGCCAGTTTATTAAACTCCTCCATTAATTTTTTGAGTTCGTCGGTAAAAACATCTTGCAACAACTCTTCAATTTGCTTCTGTTTTTCAAGTATATCCTGGTTCTTTTCGTTAAACGAATTCACATAATTATTTAAGCGTTCGTTGTCCTGTTTAATCTGATCGTATAATTTTTCGAGTTGATTTTGTTTCTGAACAATATCGTTTACCATTTGCGATTTCTCCCAGTCCGAAAGATGGGTATCCATGTTTTTTAGTTGCAAATTATTCAGATCGCTTTGAATTTCCCGGGCTAGTTCACGACTTTGATCCAGCTTGTTTTCAAGATTTTTAAATTGCTCGTTATCAAATGCTTCCAACTCTTCCTTGTTTGGAAACTGAAAGGTAAAACTTTTAGAAGTAGTTGTTTTATAATGGTTTATAGCATCGTTATCGCTTACCGAAAAGTAATACGAAATAATACCTTCGGGATTGGGAAGATCTTTAAAATCGAAACTGTAATAAAAATCCTGGTCGCTTAACGAGCGTGTAAACGGGATGTTCAAAATTGAGTCGTTATTATCTATATTATAATGAAAATGAAGAGACGAAAATCCATAATCGTCCCCAATAACCCCTTTAAAGAAAAAACGTGTAATGTTCGTCGAATCCTGTACTTCCAGAACATCAATTTCGGGATAGAGATCTGGGACCACTTCCACAAAATACGACAAAGCCAGTTCGGGCTCGGTTACTTTATTTTGGATAAAAACGTTGTAATTCGATGATTTATAAAAGCTTCTTTCCATCTCGAAATGATCATCAATTTGAACCGCATCTGCACGTGCCGAATCATCCATTACCATATAAAGCGAATCGACATCAATTCCATAAAATTTCCAAATAATTTTTGTTCCGTTAGGAACCTGTAAATCGCCAAGATTTTCGAAAACCTGGTTTTGTAAACTGGTGTAAACCGGCGGATGGATTTCAGTGGTAAAACTGTTGATGCCGGGCTTTGGAAGTAGCTCAAGTTTAAAAACGCCGGATTTGTATTTCATATCCGTAAAATAAAACTGAACCGGATTAATTACCGATGCCATTTCAAACTCGAAAAGTCCGTTGGAGTTGTTTTTCATCAGGTAATTATTGCCATCGATGTTGATATAAACAATTTGCGGAAGTTCGTCTCCTTCTGTAATAACCTGTATTAGATATGTGTCTCCTTTTTTTGCTTTTAACTGTTTATTTTTCAATATAAAAGTAAAGGGCGCCGGCTTTATAAACTCCTGGTTGTAGTGCAAAATGCGATTGGCCGATTCTGTAAAAATGTTTTTATTAGCCACGAACAAACCTGCGGTAATCAGAATGCTAACCAAAAAATAAAGCGATATCAACCGAAGGTTCCGGTAACTAATTGCTTCGTTAAAATCAAAAACTTTTAATTCATCTATTTTTTGATCGATACTGGCCAGTACCAGTTCATTCGAACTATCGACGTTATGATATTCTGATAACTCAATAATGTTCAATAACTTATCCTGGATAGAAGAGAAGTGGCTTTGAATAATAAGCGTTGTCGATTTTAAACTGATAGGTTTTAAAATATTCAGTAAATGAAGAATAGGTAATGCAATAAATCGAAGCACCATCAGCAAGGCAAAAAACATAAAACCAAAAAAGACAAGTTTTCTTACTTCAGACGAAAAGTAAACGAAATATTCGGTGATTGAAAAAAGTGTATAAACAAGTAATAGCGCCCCAAAAGTAAGTACAAATCCTTTAATCAAGCGATAAGAATAATACTTCATTTTAAAAGTATTAAGCTTATTAACAAGTATGTCGAAATTTTTTGTCATTCTCTTGTTTTCAGGCTTTTATGTAATCAAATAAATGTTGATAATATGTGTGCAAACTGCTCAAAAAACAAAAATAATCTTTTAATTCATTATTTGCTTAATTCGTAATTTTCTACATATAATAACGTAACTTGAAATCAATTGTTAAAAGTATAATTATTTGAGACCAACATTTCAACAGATTATATACAGGTTTATATCTTAAAAATTCCTACCGCTTAAATAATTAACAGTTGTTGGTAAACTATTTAAGTTATTTGTTTTTGAGCACATTAGAACACTCCTACCTTGTTTACAAACTATTCATTTTGTGGTTGAGCAATTCTTTGTAAAAATTAACAAATAGAAATGAACACTTACGAACAGACTATTATATACAGTATTAGATTTTATATATTTGTTTAAATAATTATTATAAACCCTGTGACGTGAAAATTCTCTTAGTTGAAGATAATATTTTAAATCAAAAGGTAGTTTCTTTCAATCTTCGCAAATTCGAATACGATGTAATTGCAGTGACTAACGGAACTGATGCGCTTGATCAGTTTGAAAATGAAAATTTTGATTTGGTATTGATGGATTTGATGTTACCTGGAATGAACGGATACGAAATTACCCGTGAAATAAGAAAAATGGAAAAACAAGCAGGTTTAGGAAAAGAAATTCCTATAATTGCCATTACGGCAAATACGCTCGACAACGATCGCCAAAAGTGTTTTGAAGCAGGGATGAATGATTATTTGGCGAAACCATTTACGGTAGAAGAGCTTTTACAAAAAGTTAAGCTCTTTATTTGAAAACAAAATACAGATGGAAGAAAATCTGGATATTAGGGGAGAATCGTACACTGAAACTGAGCGCGAACTCGATAAAAAATTAAGACCACTACAATTCAACGATTTCAGGGGACAAAAGCAAATTGTTGAAAACCTCGAAATATTTGTAACTGCTGCAAAAATGCGTGGAGAAGCTTTGGATCATGTGTTACTCCATGGTCCTCCGGGTTTGGGAAAAACCACTCTTTCAAACATTATTGCCAACGAATTGGGTGTTGGTATTAAAGTCACTTCCGGACCAGTGCTTGATAAACCCGGCGACCTTGCCGGATTGCTGACCAACCTCGAAGAAAATGATGTACTTTTTATCGACGAAATTCACCGCCTCTCGCCCATTGTTGAAGAATATTTGTATTCGGCCATGGAGGATTTTCGGATTGATATAATGATTGACAAAGGACCGAGTGCCCGGTCGGTCCAGCTCGAATTAAATGCTTTTACACTGATTGGAGCCACAACCCGTTCGGGTTTACTTACTTCGCCGCTCAGGGCACGTTTTGGAATAAAATCGCATCTCGAGTACTACGATGCCGATATTCTTGAAAAAATTGTAAAACGATCGGCTGGTATTTTAAAAGTTAAAATTACCGACGAAGCGGCAATCGAAATTGCCTTACGAAGCCGAGGCACACCGCGTATTGTAAACTCTTTATTACGCAGGGTTCGCGATTTTGCCCAGGTAAAAGGCAACGGCAATATCGACATGAAAATTACCAAACATGCACTTAATGCCCTGAATATCGATAAATACGGTTTAGATGAAATGGATAATAGGATTCTGACTGCCATTATCGATAAATTTAAAGGAGGACCGGTTGGTTTAACTACTATTGCCACAGCAGTTGGCGAGGATGCCGGAACCATCGAAGAAGTTTACGAACCCTTTCTTATAAAAGAAGGGTTTATAAAAAGAACTCCGCGTGGACGTGAAGTTACTGATTTGGCTTACAAACATTTAGGAAAAATAAAGTACGGAGATGCCCCTACTCTATTTTGATATAAATTTTACTTCGAATAATCTAGGATAAAGTTTACCGGTAACATACATTTTGTTGTTCTCGCTGTCGTACGCAATGCCATTCAGGTGATCTATCCGATCTCCGTTTCGGTGATACAGATTGATTATTCCTTCCATGTTGATCTCTTCCAATACTTTTCCTGTTTCAGAATCAATTTTTACAATGTAATTAGTTGTATAAATATTGGCGTAAATCATTCCGTCGATGTATTCCAATTCGTTCAGATTTGACATTAAACCACGGTTGTTGGCTACCTGTAATTTTTTAACAATCGAAAAATCTGTTGGGTCGAGCCAGGTAAGCACATTGGTCCCATTACTCATAATCAGGTAAGTTCCGTCATTGGTTAGTCCCCATCCTTCTGCCGATGCAAAAGTAAAACTATCAACAAGCGCAAAAGTATTAAGGTCGTACACAAAACCTTTTTTAGCGTGATAAGTAAGCTGGTAAATTTTATTGTTTAATATGGTAATTCCTTCACCAAAATATTTGTCTTCCAGGTCGATAGATTTTAAAACTTCACCGGTTTTAATATTCACTTTCATTAATTTAGAATGACCATTTTCGCCGGTACCTTCGTACAAATAGCCCTTGTAATATTCAAGACCTTGTGTATACGAGGTTTTTAAATGAGGATAGTTTTCGATTACCTGGTAAGTCATTTGCTGTGGAACAACATCCGAATTAACATTCAAAATTTTTGTACGAGTATTTTTTAGACCGTCGGTTTTTTCGGCATTTACATTTAAAGTTACCGAACCTACTGTTGTAAGTTCAATACCAGAAACCGTTAAATCAGTTTCGGAAGCTTCTTTTAAAAGCTGGTCGTTGTAAAAAAGCTGAACTGCTTTTAATTCGCCATCTTTTAGTTTAGTAGTTACATTCACCGAAATTTTATCGCCGAAAACGTAGTTTTGTTTCGAAGGTTGAACATTTATGGCGCTTACCGGTTTGCGCGGACGTTTAGTGGATTTGCTCGAACACGAAAAAAAAGTAACGAAAAGTGCCAGAATTAATACTATCGGGAAAAAGCTACGCGACATCGATATTTATTTTAGTACCCCAAAGATAAAACTATAAACGTTTTCATGTAAATGAAACCAACAGCTTAAGTTTAAACTTTCAGAAAAATAATTTTTTATTAGCCGATAGAAAAATATCTCCTGCCAGTTACATGAGTTACCAAAGAAATGAATTTTATCTTTACCCAAAATTTAAATTCAATTGAATTCATTTAAGAAATTAGCCAGTGATACGGTTATTTACGGAGCAAGTAGCATAATCGGTCGTTTTCTGAACTGGTGGCTGGTTCCGTACTATTCTTTTATGTTTTTGCCCGAAGAATACGGGGTGGTTACCAATATGTACGCCTACGTGGCTTTTTTCCTGGTGCTGTTAACCTACGGAATGGAAACCTCGTATTTCAGGTATGCTTCGAAAAGCAAAAATCCGGAAGGGGTTTATTCAACTTCTATTATATCGCTGTTTTTTACCACTTTTTCGTTTGTGCTGCTGGCAACGGTTTTCAGGCATCCGATAGCAGCATTGTTAAACTATCCCGATCATCCTGAATACATTTGGTGGTTTGCACTAATTTTAGGAATCGATGCATTTACTGCCATTCCTTTTGCCCGGTTAAGACTTAATAACCGACCCATCAAATTTGCCTTTATCAAGCTTGTTTTTATTGGTTTTAACATTGCTTTCAACCTGTTTTTTATTTCGCTGTGTCCGAAGATATTGGAACATAATCCCGAGTCAGTAATCCGCCTTGTTTATTCCAAAGAAATAGGAGTAGGCTATGTTTTTATTTCAAATTTACTGGCTTCGGTAATCACGCTTATTTTACTGGTTCCCGAAATATTCCGCATAAAATTCAGTTTCGACAAAAAGCTGCTGAAACAAATGCTCAACTACGGATTTCCAATTTTGATAGTAGGATTAATGGGAATGGTAAATCAGAATATCGACAAGGTTTTGATGCCGTTTTTGATTCCTGCCAACCAGGATCCGATCTACCAACTGGGTGTTTATGGCGCAAGTTATAAACTGGCCGTTTTAATGAACATGTTTATCCAGGCTTTTCGTTATGCATTCGAACCCTTCTTTTTTGCCCGCTCCGATGTAAAAGAAGATCAAAAAATGTATGCCACGGTAATGAAGTATTTTGTAATTTTTGGACTGCTCATTTTCCTTGGAATGATGTTGTACCTCGACATCATAAAAGTAATTATCGACACGAATTACCACGAAGGATTAAAAGTGGTTCCACTGGTTTTGATGGCCAACCTTTTTTACGGAATGTATTTTACACAATCGCTGTGGTACAAACTCACCGATAAAACCCGCTACGGAGCCTATATGGCAATCGTGGGTGCCGTCATAACTTTAGCGCTGAATATTTTGCTGGTTCCGGTAATGGGTTACATGGGATCGGCCATTGCAGTATTTGTGTGTTTCCTGGTTATGGTGGTAATTTCGTATGTTCTGGGAAGAAAGTTTTATCCGGTTCCTTACGATTTAAAGCGCATCGGGACGTATTTTGTTGTGGCCACGATTTTATATGTTGTTTCAATATTTTCGAATCAGCAGGGCGCGGTCGTTAAATACGCGCTTAATACTATTCTGCTGCTATTGTTTTTAGTAACGATTTATCATTTCGAGAAAAAAGAAGTGAGGCGATTACTTCATTTTAGAAGACGATAGATTTTAATTTATTGAAAATCATGTGTTTAAAAATATGGTTTAACATTATTCTATCCTGTTTTATAAAAATAAGGAATGAACGAAATAAATATGAAAAAGTATTAAATTTGTGAGATGATGGATTTAAAAGGCAAAGTACTCGCGCTGGCAAGTGATCATGCAGGATTCCAACGAAAACAGGCAATCATCAAGTATTTCAATGAAAAGGGAATCGCGTACAAAGACCTCGGGTGTTATTCCAACGAAAGTGTAGATTATCCGGTTTATGCACATAAGATCGGAGACGCAATCGAAAAGGGCGAATTTGAAATGGGAATAACATTTTGCGGAAGCGGACAGGGGATCAGCATTGCAGCCAATAAACATCAGGGAGTTCGATCGGGAGTTTGCTGGAACCCTGAAATTGCAGCGCTGGCCCGTCAGCACAACGATGCAAATATTTGTGCTATTCCAGGCCGTTTTGTTACCGACGACGAAGCCATCGCGATAGTTGAAGCTTTTTTAAAAGCCGATTTTGAAGGTGGCAGACATGCCCGGAGAGTGGCACAGATTCCTCTACATTAAATCAATGGCTAAACTTAAGAACATATTTCTACACGATTCTGAAATTGCTTTTGACAAAAAGCACCGGCAAACTTTAAATTTTAATATTTCGAAGTACGACGAGGCGGTGGCGAAAGGCAAACTTCGTTACAGAAACATGGATTTGGCCAAACAACGCGCTTCTTATCTAAAAGGAAAAGTTGTTTCAAATCTGGCAACTTATCTCGAAGAATTTGAGCGAAATGCGCAAAAAAACGGCATCGAAGTTTTATGGGCACGAAACAGTAAGGAAGCAGTTTCTGAAATAAAAAAAGTGCTGGTAGCCAACCATGCAAGACTTTTGGTAAAAGGCAAATCGATGATTTCGGAAGAGATCGAATTAAACGGGCATCTCGAAAAAGCAGGTTACGAACCGGTTGAAACCGATTTAGGTGAATTCATCGTACAGGTTGCCGGCGAAAAACCTTACCACATTTTAACGCCTGCCATGCATAAATCGAAAGAAGACGTGGCAGCATTGTTTCATAAAAAATTTGATACTCCCGAAAAATCTACCCCTGAAGAACTAACGGCTTATGTGCGTGAAGTTCTTCGCAAAAAATTTACCACTGCCGAGATTGGTATTACCGGTTCGAATTTTTTGGTGGCCGATGTAGGGGGAGTGGCGCTTACCGAAAACGAAGGCAACGGTTTTATGTCTGTTGCTTTTCCAAAAGTTCACATTGTCATTACCGGCATCGAAAAAATTATACCGTCCATAAACGACCTCGACCTGTTTTTTCCGCTTCTTTCAGCGCTTGGAACCGGTCAGCAGGTTACGGTTTACAATTCGTTACTGACCGGACCGAAACGCGATAACGAAGCCAACGGGCCCGGGAAAATGTTTGTGCTTTTGCTCGATAATAAGCGGAGCAAAATTGCTGAAGAAAAAAAGCACTTCGAAGCTTTAAAATGTTTACGGTGCGGGGCGTGTTTAAATGCTTGCCCTATTTATAAAAACGTTGGGGGTTATACTTACAACACAACTTACAGTGGCCCTATCGGATCGGTAATCACACCTTTAATGAAAGGATTTAAGCAGTACGATCACCTGAGTTTTGCCTGCACAGTATGTGGTGCCTGCACCGATGTTTGCCCGGTAAAAATTCCACTCCACGACCTGCTTTTACTAAATCGTAAAAAAAGCGTTGAAAAGAAACTTGATTCGTACTCCTGGAGAAAAGGAATGAAAGCTTATGAATGGGCCTTTAAAAAGCGTAAGAATCTCGATAAAGTAAACGGCATTGCAAAAAATATTATGGCAAAAACGAACACAAACATTGTGGGTAAACAAAAAGAATTACCCGGTTTTGCCAAACAGTCATTTAGTCAGCAAAGGAAGTCAAACAAATAATAATTATATGTTATCAAATACTTGCAAATATGCATTGAGGTCCCTGATTTACCTGGGCAAGTTTTCGAGAGAAGATAAACGGATCGGGATCAAGAAAATCTCGGAAGACCTTCATTTATCGTCGCCATTCCTTGGAAAAATCTTACAAAACCTGGTAAAACAAAAATTGCTGGTTTCAACCAAAGGCCCAAACGGCGGTTTTTCGCTGGCCAGAAAAGCATCTGAAATTTCGTTGTGGGAAATTGTGACAAAAGTAGATGGAGAAGAGTTTTTCACCAACTGTTTAATTAGTCTCGAACCTTGCAAATCACACGATCCAAGTAAACCGCTTTGTCCGGTGCATTCACAGTACGAAATGCTTCGCAAGGAAATTCGATCGTTTTATAAGGACACTACCTTGGAATTGATCGGACAGGACATTGACAAGTACGAAGATTTGGTAAGGCTTTAAACAAGTTTTTCGAGTTTTTTACCCGAAACAAAGAAGCGAAAAAACACCGTGGCAGCAAGTATTCCTGCACTGTTGGCCAGGAAATCGTAAATGTCTGTGTGTCGGCTTGCGCTTATTATGTGCTGAACTGATTCGAGGATGGCCGCAATTACCAAACTAATTAGTGGTGTCCAGAAATAATAATTCGGAGTGTGGTATTTTATCGGTCGGAAAGACAAGAGGCAGAGCGGAAAAAACATAGAGAAATGAACGATTTTATCAAAATGAGGAATTTTCAAAAAAGGTCCTGATGGTAGTTGGCTGGCAGGCATAAACAGCAGGTAACACATGATAATCAACCAGATTAGTAGTCGCCAGTAGTTTGTAATTTTCATCTTCGGGTATTGGTAAAAGTGGCCATCCGTGCGCACTCAATTGTTATTTTTAGAATTAAATCATAGTTACATTTCATGGCGGGCATTTATATCCATATTCCTTTTTGCAGGCAGAAATGTTATTACTGCGATTTCTATAAAACCGTTAATACTTCGTTGAAAAATCGCTTTCTGTCGGTTTTATCCGAAGAGGCAAATGTACGCAAAAACTATCTTCAAAATGAACCTGTTGAAACAATTTATTTTGGGGGAGGTACGCCATCGGTGCTGGAAATCAAAGAGATAGACAAAATTTTAAAGATGCTGGGCGGGCATTTCGAAATTTCGAAAGATGCCGAGATTACATTTGAAGCTAACCCCGACGATCTGAGTGTCGAATATCTAAGTGGAATCAGGCAAACCGGTGTGAACCGGCTAAGTATTGGGATACAGGCTTTTCAGGATACTCATCTTAAAAAAATGAACCGCCGCCACGATGCTGCACAGGCAGTCGAAGTGGTAGAAAATGCCGCCCGGCTGGGATTCGACAACCTGGGTGTTGATCTGATTTATGGTCTGCCAAATCTTACAAAAAACGAATGGAAAGAAAGCCTTAAACAGGTTTTTCAGTTACCGGTTCAGCATTTGTCGGCCTACCATTTAACCTACCACGAGGGCACCGCCTTTTACACCTGGCTAAAAAAGGGAACACTTAAAGAACTTAGCGAAACCGAAAGTGTGGATCAGTTTAATATGCTGGTTAACGAAGCCGAAAAAGCAGGTTTTGAGCAATACGAAATTTCAAATTTTGCACGCGACGAAAAGTACTCGAAACACAACACGGCTTATTGGTTCGGGAAAAAATACCTGGGCTTGGGGCCGTCGGCACATTCTTTCGACCTGAAAAGCCGACGCTGGAATGTTTCGCATATCGAGAGTTACATTAAGGGAATTGAAAACAAAACGGCCTGTTTCGAAGAAGAGCAATTATCCGAAAAAGACCGCTTCAACGAGCACATTCTTACCCGGATCCGCACCCAATGGGGCGTTTCCTTAACCCTTGTAAAAGAGCAGTTTGGAGCCGAACTCGAAAATTATCTTCTCAGCCAATGTGCAAAATATATTCAAACGGGCAATATTCAATTAAGTCAGAGTACCCTCAAATTGTCAAAAAACGCTTTGTTCATTTCCGACAAAATCATGGCCGACCTGATGATTATTTGATTGTTACCCAATTAGTTGAAAACGGTTTCAAATATCAAAAATAATGTTAAAGCGCACTCAGGGTGGCATTATTTATCTATATTAGCGGTTCTTTTTTAAAAAGACATTTGCGCATGCAGGTTAAAATTGTAAATAAATCGAAGAATGAATTACCGGCTTACAGTACGGTTCACTCAGCCGGAATGGATTTACGGGCGAATCTCGACCATGCGGTTACACTAAAACCGCTCGAAAGAATTTTGGTACCAACCGGACTTTTTGTTGAATTGCCCGAAGGTTATGAAGCACAGATCAGACCGAGAAGTGGTTTGGCCCTGAAAAAAGGAATAACGGTTTTAAATACTCCCGGAACCATCGATGCCGATTACCGTGGAGAAATTGGAGCGATACTGATCAACTTGTCGCAGGAAGAGTTTGTTATTGAGAATGGAGAGCGCATTTGCCAGATGGTTATTGCCGCACACGAAAAGGTGGAATGGGATTTGGTAGAAGCGCTGGAGGAAACAGAAAGAGGAGCGGGTGGCTTTGGTCACACCGGGAAAAAGTAAAATGAAAAAAAATAGCGTAAAAATTATAGGTGCAGCGCTTGTATTTGGTATGCTGGCTTCGTGTTCGGGAACCAAACAAATTACCGAACAGCAAGTAGCCAGAGCCGCAGTAAATACCCCTGTTGATGAACTGGCAGAACAAAAACAGCAAGAATTTGAATACCTGTTTGTAGAGGCGCTGAAACAAAATATGTTTGGTAATCCGCAAAAAGCGATTCAGTTGTTGTCGAGCTGCTTAGAGATTGATCCGAATTCGTCGGCAGCCATGTTCGAACTGGCCAACATTCATGCCGCCAACAACGATTTTACCAGCGCATCGCTTTTGCTCGAAAAGGCAATAAAGTTAAACCCTGATAATAAATGGTACAAACTTTTGCTGGCTCAGGTTTACCAGCAAACTCGTAAGTTTTCGGAAGCTGCCGATATTTATGCCGGACTGCTCAGTAAAGAGCCCGACAACCTCGAATATATGTATATGAACGCCGGACTGCTTGCCAATTCACAGCGATTCGATGAAGCCATTACAGCTTATAACCGAATGGAGAAAAAAACCGGGGTGAATGAGCAAATTACGGTGGCAAAACAGCAGGTTTACCTTTCGATGGGAAAAGTAGACAAGGCTTTCGAAGAAATTCAAAAGCTAATTGATAGCAACCCCGGCGAAGCAAAATATTACGGGTTACTGGCCGATTTGTACCAAAGCCAGGGCGATAAGGAAAATGCAATGAAAAACTACCGGAAAATACAGGAACTGGATCCGGAAAACGGGTTTGTGCATTTTTCGCTGGCCAACTACTACCTGCATGAGGGCGACCTGGAACGTTCGTTCGATGAAACAAAACAAGGTTTTACCAGCTCTTCGGTAGATTTACAAAGTAAGCTGCAACTCTTTATGTTACTCACGTCCAACCAGGGAGAAGGGCAGTTAAACGAGGCTCAGCAAGACGAACTCATTCAGATTTTACTCGAAGTTCATCCTGATGAGTCGCTGGTTCATACGGTTTATGCCGAGAGTTTACTTAAAAAGAATAAATTAGCTGAAGCACGCACCGAATTGTTAAAATCGCTGGAAATCGAGAAGAATGATTACATGATCTGGGAACGGGTAATGTACATCGACAACGATTTGCAGGACTGGGATGGTTTGTATGGCCACACAAAAGAAATTATGGAACTGTTCCCAAACCAGCCGCAAGGTTATTTCTTTCATGCCATTGCTTGTGTCCAGCTCGAAAAATACGACGAAACCATCAATGTGGTTGACGAAGGGCTCGATTACGTGGTGCAAAATCCACAGCTCGAAGGAAATTTCCTGATGTTGAAAGGCGAGGCTGTTTACAAACAAAACAAAAAGGAAGATGCGTTTAAACTGTTTGATAAAGCGGTGAAGGTAGATCCTGAAAATTACCTGACACTGAACAATTACGCTTACTACCTTTCGGTGGATGGTAAAGACCTGGACAAAGCTGAGCGAATGAGTGGAAAAGTGGTAGAACGTTTTCCTGATAACTCGACATATCTGGATACCCACGCCTGGGTTTTGTTCAAAAAAGGAGAATACACACTGGCCAAATTTTATATGGATTCGGCGCTTAAAAACGGGGGAGCCGATAATCCAACCTTGCTCGAACATTATGGCGATATTTTGTTTATGCTGAAAAAGATAGGGGAAGCAAAAACCTACTGGGAAAAGGCAAAAGAAAATGGCGGTAATTCAGAGGTGCTCCTGCGAAAAATAAAGGAAGAAAAATACATTGAGGAATAAATATGCGTAGTTTTCCGGTCCGTATATTTCCATTACTGGCAAGTTTCCTGTTTTTGATTTGGGGAAGTTCGTGCCGCGCACCCAAAGAATTGGCAATGGCAAATGTAAAACCCATGCCCACAGGAAGGCTGCTGAAAAAAATCGATCAGAATGCTTTTGACTACGAATATCTGACCATAAAAAGGATCAGCTGCCAGTACTCGGGCCCCGAATCAAAAACTTCGTTCCGGATCAACCTTAAAGCAAAAAAGAATGAACGTATGCTGGTTGCCATCAGTAAACTAAATATTCCCGTGGGCCGTGTACTGCTTACTCCCGACAGTGTGTTCTATGTTAATTATATCGATCACAACTATTTTATTGACGACTACAGTTATCTGAGCAGTTATCTAAACATGGATGTTGATTTCAACACCGTGCAGGCGATTATTTCCAATAATGCTTTTTCGTACCGCGACGATCCGCGCAACGATTTTAAAACCTTCGATTCGTTTGTGGAAGACGGAGAATATGTGATGCAATCTGAAAAAACGCGGAGGATTTTTAAAATAGAAAAGAAAAACCCCCAAAGAATCGAGCGTCGCTTAAAACGCCTCGACGACGAAGCGCTTATTCTGCAAAAAATGTTTTTCGATCCGTTGTATTTTTCACTCACCCGGCTCGAAATGACCGATAAAACGAACCACCGCAACATGTTTATGAGTTTTGGCGAATTTACCAAGGTAGGAGCAAAAAATTATCCCGAAGCCATCAATATGAATTTTTTATCCGACGGTGAAGAAATATCAATAAAAATCAGGATGAGTGGATTTTCAACCGATGAAATTGATTCATTTGAATTAAAGATTCCCGAAAAATATGAACAGATCAAGATAAATTAAGCGCTATTTCGCCTACATTCGTAAAACGGTTGACCGATGATTCGATTACTCAGTTTTATCATAGTTATGTTTCTTTTTTTGATCTCTTTTCCCGGATTTTCGCAGTCGATGGCCGACCTTCAAAATAAAAAGGCGGAAACTTCAAAAGAGATTGAATACACTACCCGCTTGCTCGAAGCAACCCAAAAAAACGAACGCTCTTCGCTTAATAAACTCAACTTGCTCAACAACCAGATCAAACAACGAAATAATCTGATTTCGACCATTGGCAGCGAAATTTCGATCTACAACGAATGCATTGCAAATAACCAGCTTTCGATTTCAATTTTGGAAGACGATCTCAAAGCGCTTCGTGCCGAATACGCGCAAATGATCCGCCTGGCTTATAAAAATATGAATACCAACGATCTGTTTATGTTTCTGTTATCGGCCGAGAATTTTAACCAGGCTTACCGCCGTTTGCTGTATATGCGCCATTATACCGAATTTCGGAAGGCCCAGGCCGAAACGATCGCTGCTGTACAGGAAGTTCTGCATGATAACATGGCCCGGCTCGAACAACAAAAAGCGACAAAACAGGACTTGATCGGACAAACGCAAAACGAACGAAAAGAGCTCGCAAAAGCGCAGGGTCAGCAAAATTACCAGTTACAAAAACTCACGGATCAAAAACGCGATTTGCAGAAAAAATTGCGCGAACAACGTAAAATCGAGCAAGAACTCGAAACAGCAATTCAGCGCATTATCGAAGAAGAGGCGAGGAAGAACCAGGCTGCCGGTAAACCCGGTTTTGCGCTAACTCCTGAACAAAAACTGATCGGCAACAATTTCGAACAGAACAAAAAACGGATACCCTGGCCAGTGGAAAGGGGAGTGATTGTTGAGCACTTTGGTGTGCACCAACATCCAGTTCTACCTAATGTTCAGGTACGTAACAACGGTGTAAACATTGCCACCGAAATTGGGGCGAAAGCGCGTGCGGTGTTTAACGGCGAAGTAAGTAAGGTATTTGGTATTTCGGGTGGTAATACCGCAGTGATCATCCGGCATGGCGAATTCCTGAGTGTATATTCAAACTTAAGGGAAGTAGTGGTAAAAGCAGGCGATAAAATTAGCGCCAAACAAACCATCGGAACAATTTACACCGATTTCGACGACGATAATAAAACGATCCTGAAGTTTCAGCTCTGGCGCGAGAGCCAAAAGATGAATCCCGAAGACTGGATCGTGCGTTAGTTTTATTTTTCCTTGAGCTTGATTTTTATTTCCTTAATGCTTTGCAGAATTTCCATAGTAACAGGATTCTCTGTTGCGGCATTTCGCATTTTTTATCTTCGCAACCCCAGCTTGGTATCCAGGCAACCCCGCACCATCATCAAAACAAGCCATCGAATGTTTCGGACGAATATCTTCGGAATAGATCTTTTCGCGGAGGATTTCAGGGTCAGGTTCACTTTTACAAAATATTCGGCAAAAGCGGTGTTAAAGAGTTCGGACAGTGTCAGCTTTTCGGGCGTTTTGAAATTTATAAATCAAGGGTTGAACATACGAGGTTAGCAGAAATAAAAAACCGGCACTTGGCCGGTTCTTCAGAAATATCTTTTTTACAGATTTGCGATCCGCGTCAGCGACGGAATGTCAAGGAATTTAATTTTTCGTCCCTGTAACTCAATAATCTGATCGCTCTTGAATTCCGATAAAAGCCGGATCACCGATTCGGTTGCGGTTCCCACCATGTTGGCAAGTTCTTCGCGGGTAAGCGAAATCTGGAGCGTATTTTGGTTGTCGAGGTCAAAATTCTCTTTCAACAACAACAAAACTTCGGCCAGGCGTTCGCGAACGGTTTTCTGGGCAATGTCGGTAATATAATCGTTGGCTTCGCGCAATTCGCGGCAAACAATCTGTAACATATGGTGCGAAAACTGCCAGTTGCTCTGGATAAGGTACAAAAGCGTTTGATACGGAATATGGCACAAAGTGGCTTCCTCGATCACTTTGGAGGTGGTACATGCCAATTCCTGGCTAAGCAGCGAACGGTAGGCAATAATTTCGCCCTTTTTGGCAAAGCGAATAATCTGTTCCTTTCCGTCAATTCCGGTTTTAAAAATTTTGATGATCCCGCTGGTAACACAGAAAAAGCCAGTCAAACGGCTTCCCTCGCGGTAAATTATGGTTCCTTTTTTATATACTGAACAGGTTTTCTCGTAATTCAGGCGGGTGAACTCATCTTCTGTAAGTTTTTTAAAAAGTTGAAATCCACTCAAATCTGCTTCTGCGTCCGACGGCCTCTTAATCGCGCTTCTCATTTTCTGTACTTTAATTAGAAATTAACAAATAAGTAGTTTTATTGTTCTTACGCCGCAAAATTAAGATTATCTCTCATATTTGGGCATTTATTTACATATTTAGATGTTGTATATTCGCACTGCAAATTAATTGAAAACTATTTAAAACGTGGATGTTATGAAACATGTAGTCGATATGGCGTGGACCGATCAGCTGGCTTTTGAAGCCGATCTTGACGGACACCGGTTAATCGTTGATGCCACCGTTGAAACCGGAGGAAACGACCTTGGCCCGCGCCCTAAGAAATTGATGCTTGCAGCGCTCGCTGGTTGTACAGGAGTTGATGTGATCATGATCTTAAAAAAAATGAAAGTGGAGGTTGAGGCTTTTAATGTGATTGTTGAAGCCGACGTTACCGAAGAACATCCAAAACATTACAACAAGGCAAAAGTTATTTACCAATTTAAAGGCAAAGATCTGCCATACGAGAAGCTTGAAAAGGCAGTGAAACTTTCGGAGGAAAAATATTGCGGCGTAACTGCCGTTTACCGCAAAGCCATGGAAATGGAAACCGAGATCAGAATAGTGGAATAAGAAATATTTCAAACAAAATAAAATCGAAGCAATCTTCATGGAAGGTTGCTTTTTTTGTACTTTTAAGAATCACAATTTCAATTTGTTATGCTACAATCGATCAACCCTGCAAGCGGCGAGCTTGTAAAAACTTATGAATCACACTCTCCGGAAGGTGTCGAAAAGATCATCAATTCAGTAGATAAAACCTGGCACCATTGGCGGAGCACTTCGTTTATGTTTCGAAGTCAGCTAATGCAGAACCTGGCGAGTTTGTTACGCACCAACAATGAAAAGCTGGCACTTCTAATGGCGCTGGAAATGGGAAAAGTTAAACGCGAGGGTCTTGCCGAAATTGAAAAATGTGCCTGGGTTTGCGATTATTATGCTACCCATGCCGAAGCTTTTCTCGAAAACGATCCAATCCGGACCGAAGCCGGGAAATCTTTTGTTTCTTACCAACCCTTGGGAACCATTCTGGCAATCATGCCCTGGAATTTTCCATTCTGGCAGGTGTTTCGTTTTGCAGCGCCAACTTTAATGGCGGGCAACACGGCAGTGTTGAAACACGCCAGCAATGTGCCGGGGTGTGCATTGGCTATCGAGGAATTGTTCCGCGACGCCGGTTTCCCCGAAAATGTTTTTCGCACTTTATTGGTTGGCAGCAAAGAAGTAGCCGGTGTGATCCGACACCGTGCGGTAAAAGCAGTGAGTTTAACCGGTTCGACACCCGCCGGTAAAAGTGTGGCTGCGCTGGCAGGTGGCGAATTAAAAAAATGTGTACTCGAATTGGGCGGCAGCGATCCGTACCTGATTCTGCCTGATGCAGACTTGGAGCTTGCGGCAAAGAAATGCGCCGCCGGACGGCTTTTAAACGCCGGACAAAGTTGTATTGCGGCCAAACGTTTTATTGTGGATGAAAAAGTGTATGGTCATTTTCTGGAGTTGTTTACGCACGAAATGGCGGCCGCCTATTTTGGCGATCCAACCGACGAAGAAACTACCATGGGCCCGCTGGCTCGTGCCGATTTGCGTAACGAACTTCACCAACAGGTTGTTTCATCCGTTAAAAAAGGCGCCGAAGTAATTATAGGTGGAGAGATCCCGCATCGAAAAGGTGCGTACTACCCACCCACAATTCTCGAGAATGTAAAGCCCGGAATGCCTGCTTACGAAGAAGAACTTTTCGGGCCAGTGGCTTCGGTGCTTAAAGTGAAAGACCTCCGTGAAGCCATTCAGGTGGCGAATGACACCGAATTCGGACTGGGGGCAGCCGTATTCACCAGCGACTTGTTAAAGGGCGAGAACATAGCTGAAATGCAACTTGAGGCGGGTTCGTGTTTTGTTAACGAGTTTGTAAAATCCGACCCACGACTACCTTTTGGCGGCATAAAAACCAGTGGTTTTGGCCGCGAACTGTCGGAATATGGAATCAAAGAGTTTGTGAATATTAAAACCGTGGTGGTAAGGTAGGTTTATTTCAGTCTGTTTTTTTTCGTTGGAAAAGATAAAGGGGCCATTTTGCATAAATTTTTCTCCCCACAAACTGCCCAAGAAAGAAACTACCCAGTAAAAAGGGAGCTAAAGCCCAGGTAAGTGTTAAATCATGAAACTTCCGGATAATGATTATCAGTGGGACAGGTGCGTGGATAAATACAAACCACCAGAATGATAGTTTTCGGAAACCACCACGCATGTAGCCAAACGGAAGATTTACAAGGAATGTAGCGATACAGGTAATCAATACCCGCCACCATAGTTCGTTTGCTGTAGCGCCTTCAAGTAATTGAATTTTATAAAGCAGGATCATTTAGAGCTTTGTTCTTTAATTATCTGATCGAGCGCTTCTACCCAATTATCTTCGGCATTCAAACTTTCTACCAGTTGTAGTTTTTCTCCTCCGTTTTTGTAAAACAAGTCGCCATATTCTACGCCAATTTCTAGCGTGGTTTCCAAACAGTCGGTAACGAACGAAGGAGCCAGTACCAAAATTTTCTTTTTTCCTTCTTCGAGTTTTGCGTGCAAAATGTTGTCGGTAAATGGTGTCAGCCAGTTTTTCGAAAGCCTTGATTGAAAAGCAACCGTATAATCCTTGGATTCGAGATTGAGTTGTTTAGCCAGTAAGCGTGAGGTTTCGTAGCAGGTTGCGCGGTAACAAAATTTACCATGTTCAGGGAAACTTTCCGTGCATTTACAAGCATCGACTTTGATCAGGGGATGACACTTCTCAACATGGCGGTTCGGTAGTCCGTGGTACGAAAATACCACATGATCGAAATTTGACACCTTGTATTTCTGGGCCTGTTTTACAAATGCTTCGATAAATTTCGGATGATTATAAAATTGTTCCACCTCAAAAACTTCAGTTTTTAGCCTGAGTTTTTTAACTCTTTTTTTTGCAGCTACCAGCGCAGTTTCGGTGGTCGACATGGCGTGCTGCGGAAAAAGAGGAACCAAAACCAAGCGTCCAAAACCCTGTTGCTTAATTTCCCTGAGCGCTCTTTTTATCCCCGGATTTCCGTAACGCATTCCTGTAAAAACCCGGGTGCTATCGTCCTGCTTTTCCTGTAATTTTTCGCGCAATTCTTCGGTCAGGTAAATCAATGGCGAACCTTTTTTGGTCCACAAACGCAAATAAAGCCTGGTCGAATTTTTCACACGGAAGGGAATAATGATCAGGTTAACCAGTATTTTGCGGAGCAGCCACGGCAAATCGATTACGCGTTTATCGTTCAGAAATTTAGTAAGATAACGGCGTACTGCCGGTTTGGTAGGGGAGTCGGGGCTCCCCACGTTCATTAAAAGTATGGCTGTTTTGGTCTGCATTATTTATGTTCGTTCATCATTTCGTCGGCTATCAATCTTCCTTGTCTGATCCGGTCGGCCATCCCAATTCCGTCGCGAATATTTCCCGCCAGTATCAGGCCGGCGAATTCGCTTTCAAGTTCCGAGATCGCTTTCAGTTTTTCTTCGCTCTCGAAGCTGTATTGCGGAATGGCATGTTCGTAGCGAAAAATCCGCACCACGTCAGGGTTGAAATCCGGGACTTGCAACATATCAATAACTTCGCGTTTTACGATGGCCAGAATTTCTTCGTCATTCATTTGGTAGAACTCAGGTTTTCGGATCCCGCCCAGAAACACTGATAACAGTGCCCCACCTTTTGGAGCCCGGTTTTTCAGGAATGAAGATAAGAAAAGAATTCCTAAAACATCGCGTTTTTCAGCCGAAGGAACCAGCCCGCCAAACGATCGGATTGGGATGCCTTCCCACTTTTTAAAGCCCAGCGAAACCTGTATTACCTTTGCATATTCCAGGCGATCGATCTTTTTTATTTTTTCGGCTGGCAGAAAAGGAAAGGTTTTTTCGAGAGCAAAAGCTCCAATGGTTGAAATTACGTGTGTGAACTTCTGATTGTCGAGAATAAATTCCTGTTTTGCAGTCGTTTTTTCAAATGCCAGATTTTTGCAGCCGAATGAAATATTTTCTTCTCCGATATTTTTTACAAGCGCTTTTACCAGGTTTCCAAGTCCGCCTTCGGCCGAGAAAACCGAAGAGGTAGCTTTCTTGTCGCGCCCGGTTTTGGGTTCGCGTGCTTTTTTAATGGCGCCGCCAATAAAACTACCGTAATTTTGCTCGAGTGCGTATAATTTTGGAAGTGCAAAACGGGTTACCAGTATTTCGGGATTGCCGGAATATACACCCGAAATAAAAGGATCTACAGCATTCCGTAAAAAGGTTTTCCCCATTCTTCGGCGAACGAGTCCGGCAACGGTTTCATCCGGGTTGTTCCCCGGTTTCCGAAAAGGCTCGCCCAGTAAACGCAGCTTGTCGGCAAAACTAAAAAGCGGGGTAGTAATCCCACCTATTAAACCCGATGGAATGACGCACCATTTCCCGTTTAACCAGATCCACCGTGACTTGGCCGTTTCGTCGGCAGTTTCCAGCTTGCAATCGGCTTGCAGGTCTTCAAAAAGTTCAGCTGCTTCCACTCTCGACATCGACCCGGTGTTTGGTCCGGCTTCCATCACAAATCCATCGATGTGATGAGTTTGGATCGCGCCACCAGCCTGCTCATTTTTCTCAAAAATACGAACTTTAAATCCGTATTTTTTCAGGTAAAATGCAGTCGTTAGTCCGCTTAATCCGGCTCCTATAATAGCTATGTTGACTTCTTCTTTTTTCATTTTATAAAGCTTTTGAAAATTTTTGGGTGGCATTTTTCATCCCTGGATCAAAACTAGCTGCAATATTCCGAACAAAAAACTTCCCCCCATCTAGTACGGTGAGTTCATGGTCGGTGAAAGTGAGCAACCCTTCACCTGAAAATTCTTCCAGTTGTTGAATTTCATAATTCACCGTTTTCATGATTTCTTTTTCGCTAACCTGGAGCAATTGGGCTGCTTCGCTCCATGAAATATAGTAATTACACATAATTTCGTTGATCACGTGGCGGATAATCTTTTGAGCCGGATTCAATTCATAACCTTTTTCCACGGTGAACCGGCCTTCGTTGATCGATTTTACATAGGTGTTGGTATCCTTTGCATTTTGTGCGTAGGCACTTTCAAGCTGACTGATTCCGGTAGCCCCAAAAGCATAGACCTGGCCAGTGGTTTCGCGTGTGCAATATCCTTGGAAATTACGGTGAAGTGTTTTTCCGCGGAAAGCCACGCTGAGTTCATCATCGGGTTTTGCAAAATGATCGAGACCGATGGCATCATACCCGTTTTCGGTAAGTAAACGGAAACCCGTTTGAAACATGCCAAGTTTTTCTTCGGCACCTGGAAGACCCTGGGTTTCGAGAATCTTTTGCGCTTTTCGCACCCACGGAACGTGCGCGTACGAAAAAGTCACCAAACGATCGGGAGAAATTTCGATGGCCTGAGAAATGGTGTTGGCAAACGAAACCTCGGTTTGAAAAGGCAGGCCATAAATAAAATCGAGGTTAACCGCCGTGTTCCCGTGGCTACGGATCATGTCGACCAGTTCCTTTACCGGAAGAATCGACGGATCGCGGTTGACATTGTCGAGCACTTTGTCGTCGAAATCCTGGATTCCCAAACTAAAACGGTTAAATTTTAAGGCCACCAGTTTGTCGATAAATGTTTTGTCGAGCATGGCCGGATGACATTCCATTGCAATTTCGGGCTTTTCAATAAAATCAAAATTGGCATGGACCAGCTCCATGATTTCTTCGATCATTTCGATGGGAAGCGAGTTAGGGGTTCCGCCCCCCCAGTGAACCTGCGATACTTTTCGGGTTTTATCGAGGTAGCCGCGCACCATTAGAATTTCCTTTTTCAAGGCATCTACATATACCCGCATTTTGTTTTGGTCTTTAGTCAGGTGGGTGTTACATCCACAGTAGTAGCAGATTTTGGGACAAAAAGGAATATGAATGTAGATCGAAATATTCTGTGGTAGTTCTGTATTCGAATGTTCCAGAACCCGGACATAATCTTCCGGCCTAAAACCGGTAGTAAAAAAATTGGCAGGCGGGTAACTTGTGTAACGCGGAACAGGCCGGTTGTACTTTTCAATTAATTGTTGAGGTATTTGCATGTCTAAAATGTTTTATCCGGAAGTTCGGCGCCTTCGTGCGTAATCGGGCAGCGTGCTTCCGTGCTGTAAAAGTCTTTTTTAAATAAGAAAGGCAATAGAATCAGGATCAAAAATCCAATTCCAAGTTCAATCGCAAACAATCCGCGGTAACCCAGTGCATCGGCCACTTTGCCACTCATCACGGCAATAATCAGGCTGCTTAAATGTGTCACAACAATCTGGATTGTAAAATCGGTTCCTTCGCGGCCCTGTCGTACCACGCGCATTCCGAGCGTGTACACAAACACCGACGACATGGCGTAAGCGCTCCACAACAAAGCCACCCCAATATAAATAAGGTAAAGCTGGTGGTTGGTGTATGTCAGGAAAATGAAGTAAACAGCAACGAGTACGTTCAGGATTGGGAAAAGCCAAAGCGACTGTACCAGTCCGCGTTTACGAATAAAGAATCCGGCGGGGATTGTCATCAGTGCGCCACAGGCCGTTCCGAAAATTCCGGAGATAAAGCCGATCTTTTTAATATCGAAACCCAGATCCACAAGGTAGGGTTTTATCATGGTCAGTATCCCGATAATTCCTGAGTAGAACAGGAACAACAGGATAAGGTGGCCACCGATTTTCCGTTGCTTAAAAAAATAAACGAACTCGATGGGCGAAACATTTCTGTGCGATTTATCTTGTTTCTTTTTACGATGGTTTTTGAAAAAGATGACCGGGATCAACGAGATCAGTACAAAAACGGCAAGGCTGTGCAAAAGCGGCAGCCATCCCCAGTAATGATAGATGATAAGCAAAACACCGCTTCCGAAAAGCGTGCCGATAAAACTTCCGGCCGATTGCATGCTGTTGCCAAAGCTACGTTCCTTTTCTTTCAGAATAAGGATCGCGAATGCATCGGTGGCAATGTCCTGTGTGGCCGAGGCCAGGAAAGCGATCACCATTAGGACAATAATGGTTGTGAAATCGGTTTCGAGGGTAAAAAATCCGATACTAAAAATCACAGCCGCGTAAAAGAACTCCGAAGTAAGTATCCAGCGCCGGTACTGTTTCGACGACTGACTGGTGCGGTCAACCAGCGGAGCCCACAAAAACTTGATAATCCAAGGCAGTTTAATCAGTTGAATGTACCCGATGGATTCCAACGAGTAATTCTCTATCCGCATGATTACAGGAATCACCGTCGAGAAAAAACTCATTGGAATCGACTGTGCCAAATACAGGCTCAGCAGGGTGTAATATTTGTTTACTTCCTTGTGCTTCATTTTTATCAGAACGCTACTTTTAGGTTTACGCCCATGGTAGCAGGTTTGCCAATTTGTGCATACGAATTTCCAAGGGCCTGGAAGTAAAACGAGTTGTATTCTTCGTTCAACAGGTTTTTACCCCAGAAAGCCAGCGTAATATGGTTACGTTCGAAACTTATACGGCTGTTTAGCAAACCGTAATAATCCTGGTAAGCCACGTTGTCCTCGTTCCAGTAATGTTTTCCAAAACCGTTGTAAGTTACATTCACATGAATTTTATCGAGCCAGTTTTTCTGAAGGTCAATGGTATAATTTCCGCCAACGTTAAACGAAAAACGGGGAACGTAAGGTAGGTATTTGCCGCTGTAATCTTCGGTTGCATTTTTCACGTAATCCACAAATTTAGCATCGTTGAAACCAAAAGCCATCCAGGTTTCGATATTTTTTGCAGGCAAGGCTTTTATTTCAAGTTCAAAACCTTTGCTTTCTGATTTCCCGGCGTTAGTCAACATCGAACCAGTTCCACTTGGTACAGTCTGATAAATCTGCTGATCTTTCCAGTCGATATAAAATACAGCCAAATTTGCATAAATGCGTTGTTCGAGCCACTTTGCTTTAATACCGGCTTCGTAGTTGTACGAGTATTCCGGTTTAAAAGTCTGGTCTTCCGGCCGTTCAAAGGTGGAATTAAATCCGCCAGCATTGTATCCTTTCGACCAGGTTGCATAAGGGACAAAGTATTCCGAGATGCTGTATTTTAGCGCAATACGCGGGAGTATTTCAAAAAAGTCCATTGAACTGCTAAACTGTTCAACGGGTTTTAACGCGCCATTCGGATACTTATCATACCCGTAATCCAAGGTTGCTTTTTCATAATCGGCCCGCAGCCCCAGGGTCAGGGATAATCCGCCGTGGGTAAAAGTAGATTGGTGAAACATGGCGACACCGGAATTTCCGTTCTGATATTCTTTCTCATAATAATATTCTGAATAGGGGAGCCGGTATTTTGTGATTCCTTCTTCACCGTATTCAACCCTGACCGTTTTGTCCTGGTCCTGGTTAAAGGCAAATATTCCGAACAGCCAGTTGTACAAGCCGTCGGTGGTTGATCTTAAATTGTATTCCTGCGAAAACATATGTTGTTTTTGATCCTGCAGGACAAAAAAGAGCGACTGCGGAGTAAAATCCTGGTCGATATCCTGAAAATCTTTTATTGATTGATAACTGGTTGATGCGGTAAATTCGAAGGTCTCGCCTGAAAAACCAACGTTGAAGCCCGACGACAATAATTTGCGGTTGTAAATGCTTTCATGGTCGTAATTAATGTCGCCTGCCTGGTTGGTTGAATCGTTGAAAAGCGCGTACGGGTATCCCACCTGCTTGCTGTCTTCGTATTGCAGGTTACCGTTGAAGTGTAAATTATTCAAAGGATTGTAAGCCAGCTTCAAACGGCCCGAGTAGCTTTCGAGTGCATCTACTTTTGTATCGTTGTAATGGTTGGTAAAAAAACCACCGTTTTCGCGATAATTAATTCCACCCATTACTGAGAAATTTTTAGTAACAGGCTGAATGTGTGATGCTTCAATATTAAACTGGTTAAAGTTTCCCTGGTCAACAGATGCGTATGTATGACGCTGTTTCCCGGGTTGTTTTGTCATAATGTTGATCAGGCCGCCCATAGCGTTTCTCCCGTATAACGTTCCTTGCGGGCCGCGTAGAACTTCGATGCGCTCGATATCAAAAAAATCGAAATTAAACGCTGATTTCTCGAAATACGGGATCCCGTCAACGTAAAGCCCAACGGCCGGGGTGTTGATGCGGTTTCCAATGCCGCGGATATATACCGGCGAAGTAAGTTTCGAGCCGTAATCGGGCATAAAAAAGTTGGGAACGATCGAAGAAATATCGGTAAGATTCTGCACACGGTTGCTTTCGATCAGGCGGTCGGGAACCAGGGTGGCTGCGGCCGGAATTTCAAAAACATTGCGGTTGAACTTGGGAGATTTTATCTCGATATCTTCGAGCTGATAATGTTTAATCGTGTCTTGTTTGGTGTTTGATTCCTGGGCCTTTGCGCCGATAATAAACAAGATTATCAATGCAAAAGAGGCATAAATTCTCTTCATGTCGAATTTTTAGTAAATAAATACTCACCCTTTAAAACAAAGAGTATCAATTAATAAAAGTGCTGTAAAAGCAGGGATGAAAATTTATGCGAGCGCGGGTGGAGGGCGGCTGAAATGGGATTCTTTGATGTACTCTTGCACATGTAAAATGTGCCGGTGGCACAATTTCCACTTTTGTTTGGCCTGTTGACAACTGATCGTGGCATGCTCCATTCCATCGGTGGCATGAAGCGCGAAAAAATCGAATGCCTGAACGGCTATCGCCTGAAAATCATTGATGTGCTGTTCGATCCTGACGGAATGATCAGTCAGAAGAATTTCACCGTTATTGGATTTTTCAACGCCAAAAATTAAGAAGTAGGCATAAAAAACCACAAAAGCTATGTAGGGGAAATGTGTCGTAAAAATTCCTACTGTAAACATTTGTTTTGGTTAAGGGGGACAAAGTTAAGATTATATCAATAGGTAAATGTTTTGCCCGGATGTTTTATAAAACAGAATGCTTAATTTATATTTGTTTTAGATACAAATAAGTAAAATGAAAACATTCACAGCCTTCCTGTTAATACTTTTCGCCATGGTTTCGTGTTCACAAAAAGAAAATGCCGACCTGCTTGTGGTCAATACGACAATTTACACTGCCGACAATAATTTTTCGAAAGCTGAGGCGCTGGCTGTCAGCGACGGAAAGGTGATTGCTGTGGGAACCAACGAGGAAATACTCGCCCGTTTCGAAAGCCAAAATAAAGTAGATTCAGAAGGGAAATTTGTGTACCCTGGTTTTAACGATGCACATTGTCATTTTAATGGCTACGGCAATAACCTGATGCAATATGCCGATTTGCGCGACACCAAAAGCCCGGAGGAGATTTACGAAATCCTGCAAAAACACCACGAAACGTTTGGTGGCGGTTGGATTTTGGGCCGCAGCTGGGATCAAAATGATTGGACAGTAAAAGAATTTCCGACTAAAGAACGCCTCGACGAACTTTTCCCGGATATTCCGGTTTATCTTATCCGTGTGGACGGACATGCCGGCTGGTGTAATTCAAAGGCGCTTGAAATAGCTGGAATCACTGCAAAAACAAAAGTACAGGGTGGAGAGATTGTGCTGAAAAACGGCGAACCTACCGGCATTTTGATCGACAACGCCGAAGGATTGATTACTAAACACCTGCCTGAAATAACCCGCGAACAGCAGGAGAAAGGATTGCTGGCGGCGCAACAGAACTGTTTTGCTGCGGGCCTGACCTCGGTGACCGACTGCGGGTTGGATAAAAGCACCATTTTGTTGATGGACGAACTTCAGAAGGAGGAAAAATTAAAAATACGCATTGATGCGATGTTAAACCCCAGCGAAGAAAACTTTGAATATTTTGTTAGAAAAGGAATTTATGAAACAGATCGTCTGCTGGTGAACACCATTAAAATTTATGCTGATGGTGCGCTGGGTTCGCGTGGTGCACTGATGCTTGAAAATTATTCAGACAACCCAGGAAACAAGGGACTTCAGATAGAAACGCAGGAATTTTATGACCGCATTTGCCAGCTTGCATACGACAACAATTATGGAGTGGCTACACATGCCATCGGCGATGGGGGAAACCGGCTTATTCTGGATACTTACGCCAAATTTCTGAAAGGAAAGAACGACCGTCGCTGGCGGGTAGAACATGCGCAGATCATTGATCCCGGCGACTTTAAAAAGTTTGCCGATTATTCGATTGTTCCATCCATTCAGGCTACACATTGTACCAGCGATATGCAATGGGCAGAAGACCGTGTGGGAGCTGACCGGATAAAAGGCGCTTATGCCTACCAAACCCTGTTGCAACAAAATGGCTGGATACCAAATGGAACCGATTTCCCGGTGGAGAACATCGAACCGTTGTTTACCTTTTATTCATCCGTTTTTCGTACCGATCACAACGGGATTCCCGAAGGAGGCTGGCACATCGACGAAGGATTGACGCGCGAACAGACACTCCGCTCGATGACGACATGGGCGGCAAAATCGTCGTTCGAAGAAAATGAAAAAGGACAGCTCGTTCCCGGGATGTGGGCCGATTTTGTAATCCTCGATACCGATTTGATGACTGCTTCGCCGAAAGAAGTCCTGAATGCCAAAGTTGAGAGTACCTGGAGCTCCGGAGAGAAAGTGTTTGAATTATAAGTTGCACATTATAAGAAAGATACGGTCTGTATGAGTTTGTGTATATATAGACCGGATCTATTATTTGGAATATCCTTTATTGACCAATGGCATCGAGCACCAGCGAAGAAGCTCCCAACAAAGCGCTGTTTTCGAGTGTAGATACTTTGATAGTAAGCGATTGGTAAAGCCTCTGAAACGGGAACTCATTTTGAAGGACATCTTCCATTCCCTGTTTAAACAAAGGATATGAATTGGCCACAGAACCACCCAGGATTACGGCTTCAGGCGCCAACGCGAATAATATATTTCCGATTGCCCGCCCGATGTGCATTCCCATTTCATTAAATAATTCTTTTGCTTCCGGATCTCCTGCCGCCGCTTTTTTGGCCAATAACTTTCCACCTTGTTTTCGGTCTTCAAAAAACTGACCGCTGGCGTAGGCTTCCACAATTTTGTCGAGATAGGGGATCATTCCAAATTCGCCTGCGCCGCAATAACGACCCGAGTACAAGTGGTTGTTGATAACGATCCCGGCACCCATTCCGGTCCCGATTGTAAGTCCCACAAAATTCCGAAAAGGCAGGCCCTGTCCAAAATATTTTTCGCCGAGAGCAAAACAGTTCGCATCGTTGTTCACAAAAACGGGTTTGCCAAAGTAATCTTCGAGCTGTTTTTTTAAAGGAACACGGTCCCAAGAGGGAATATTCACAACGTCGAGCACTTCGTTTGTTTCCAGGTCAACCAAACCCGGTACACCGATTCCAATTCCCGAAATGTTATCCGAAAAAACTTTTTCAATGGTTCGGATAAGGGCATTTGTAACTACATCTTTGCTACGGTCGTAAGGAGTAGGTTCGGCGTTTCTGCCAACTATTTTTCCATTTTCGATGCATGCTGCATCCATTTTTGTTCCGCCAACATCTACTCCGATAATTTTCATATTATCTATTTTTTGAACACCTAATCGATGCTTTTATTTCTTCTTCCCTGCGAATAATTCCGAAAGTTTTATGGTTTTATTATTCACCAGTGGCTTTGCCCAGAAACTGATACTGAGAATGTATCCTAAAGTAACAAAAATAAACAGCATCCCAATTTTAAGCGTAAACAAGTCGGCCAACCCGCCAATAAGTATTTGTACTATGGCGCCCCCGGCAATCCCACTCATAAGAATACCAGCAAAAGAGCCGTGATGTTTTGCCACCGAATTTAATCCCAAAGAGACAACAGCCGGGTACATAATCGAAAGGAAAAATCCCGAAATCGGGAAAGCCCACAAAGCAATTTGTGCCCCACCAAATAATCCGAGAACGACACAGATGATTGCCGAAACAACAAAGTAGCGAAGTATAATTTTGGTGTCGAATAATTTAAAAAGAAGCAAGCCAAGAATCCCTCCAACCGTCATTAATCCCCAAAAGTAAGAAACGGCATCGGCTCCGGTTGTGTCGGGGTCGATACCATGATAGTTGCTTAGGAATTTCGACATCCAGTAAGAAATACCCTGCTCGGTTCCCACGTAACAAAACATTCCGATAAAAAACAGGGCCACATATTTGTTTTTGAACAGCTCGACAAAGCTGGCTTTCGATCCCACTTTTTCATCGTCATTCAATTCAACATGTGGAAATTTTATAAACAGAATTAGTACGGTCATGAGTAAACCCAGCAGTGCAAATACCCAGTAAACCGATACCCACGACAAGGATTCGGGCACAAGGCTGCTCATCAAACCAATGAGTGGTTTTTCCACATTTCCCTGGTTGATGTTTGAAACCAGGTACGAGTACATTTGCGGACTAATAAACGACGCAAGACCAAAAATCAGTTGTGCAAGTACCGAGTTGAAAGCAAAATGCTCTTCTCCGCCCGACACCCTCAACAGCGGATTAATCACTACCTGCAACGCTGCCATCCCGGTACCGATGGTAAATAGCGAAATCACAAAAACATTAAAACCCGGATTAATGGCAAATACAATCGCCCCAATAAAAGCCAATGCAAAGGCCAGGGCCATCATCTTTTTTTCTCCCCATTTTTCGACCAGGAAACCAGATGGGACCGACATTACACCATACGCGATAAAAAAGGCGAATGGAAGAAAACCGGCCATTGTTTCGGTGAGGTTGAACCCCTGGGAAACATTTGGATTTAATGCACCCAAAATATTGGTCATAAAAGAGATAATAAAAAAGGTGAGCAGGATGAGGCCAACTATAACATAACTTCTTTTCATGAGATTCAGGCTTTTAAAGTTGCTTATAAATGTATCGATTCGCGATCGATCAAACAAATGGTATTGGGGTGCAGCCATAAAAAAGAAGCTGGCAGATGACTGTTGATCTTTCCGCTTAATAATTGCTGAACCGTAGCGGATTTTCCCTTGCCGGTGATGAGGATCAGGATGTTTTTAGACTGAAGAATATCGGCCATCCCCAGTGTAAGTCCGTAGGCTGGTTTTTGCTTCATTCCCGAGGTCATTTTATGTTTTAACGACGAAGGAGACAGTTCGGCAACATGACATTGTGCCTGCAAAAATTCCGCGGGTTCGTTCAGCGCCAGGTGCCCGTTACTGCCAAGTCCTAATATGCAAAGATCGATCGGGCCTTTTTCATCCAGATACGATGAAATACGTTTGCATTCCTCGTGCGGATTCTCCGCGTTACTTTTTAATCCGATGTATCGTTCTTCGGATATTTGCAAAGGCTGGAGCAGATGTTTTTGCAGATACGATTCGCAGCTTCCTTCTTCCGCCGGATCAATTCCTCCCCATTCATCGAGCTTGAGGACACGAAATTTTGAAAACAGATTCGGATCTTTTTGATGTTCGTCCGCCAAATGTCGGTAAGTTGCGGTTGGGCTGTTACCTGTGGCGGCACAAAACAAGAGGTCTGGCTTTGTTTCCAGTGATCGTACAATGTGTTCTTTTGCCAGACGGCTAAGTTCGTTGTATGAACTTACGATTTTGATTTGCATCGTATTTATTTAAATGAAAAGGGGAAGGAGAAAATACCTCCTTCCTGGTGAAGTATGTTTAGTTCAAGAATCGGGTCAGAGCTTAAGTTCGCCCCAACCTTTTCGGTATTCGCGTTTTACAAACTGGTTGGCTTGTTCGAAATTGGTGATGCGCATATTTTCGCCGTCCCATTTAAAGTTGATGTAGCGTCCCGGGAATTCGAATCTTTCCATTTCGCCATAAACAGGATCTGTTACTTTTACTTTATTCCGGATATCAAAACTGCGCAGCACCAGGTTACCCATCAAAACCGTTTCGGTGAGCGGCCCTGCATAACCTTCGAAAGGAGAATCCACTTCTGCCTTGCCATAACCGGCGATACAAGCATCGATAAACTGCCAGTAGTGGCCATCCATGTCGCCTTCCACCCGCGGGTATTTCTTTGGAACGTTTACCACGTCGTTTAATTTCAATGGCAGCAACACCGGTGCCCGGCCTCCCCAGCCACAGGCTGCTTTTCCTTTCGAACCAATAAAAAGCGTACTTCCTTCGTAATCGCGCAGGCCTGTATAATCGCCTAAAATGTCGTTCATATTTCCTTCTCCGTCAAGCTCAGCCGGACGCTCGGGTGTGATCCCGCCGTCCATCCAGTACAAATCCATGTTTTTGCCGCTTTTCAGTTTATACCTGAATTTCAGCGAACTCGACACCGGGCCACTTTCCGGGAATTGTGCTTCGGAGAAGATGCCGTCGTAAATGGTGCTGGCACTTCCCGACACTTCATAAGGAAAACCCAGTTCGAGTAATTTAAAAGGTGGGCCCATAATATGGCAGCCCATGTCGCCCAGCGCACCGGTACCAAATTTCCACCAGCCACGCCAGTTAAATGGCACCAGGTTTTCGATATAGTTCGTTTCCTGTGCAGTACCCAGCCAGAGATCCCATTTGAGTTCCTTTGGAATTTTAGCACCCGATTTTGGCCATGGAATTCCTTGTGGCCAAACGGGCCGGTCGGTCCAGCAATATACTTTTTCGATATCGCCTAAAATTCCGGCTTCAATCCATTCGCGCAGGGTTCGCATCCCTTCGGTTGATGCTCCCTGGTCGCCCATTTGTGTTACTACTTTATATTTTTTCGAAGCTTCGGTTAGAATGCGGGCCTCATAAATATCGTGTGAAAGCGGTTTTTGCAGGTAAAGATGTTTGTTTAGCTGCATAGCTGCCAGCCCTACAACTGCGTGGTTATGATCGGGAATTGCGACTGTAACCGCATCAAAGTTTTTACTTTCTTTTTCGAACATTTCGCGCCAGTCGTGGTAAAAAGGCGCTTTTGGAAAGTCTTTAATCATTGGCGCTGCCATCCGGTCGTCGACGTCGCACAAATGCGAAATCACCGCATTCCCCTTGGGGGCGCGCGCAAAAACGCCAACATCTGCCGCGCCTTCTCCGCCGCATCCAACTACTGCAATGTAGAGTTTATCACTGGGTGTAACATGTCCGAGTCCACTCACGGTGAAACTGGGCAGAATGGTTACTGCGGCTGCACCCGAGGCTGCCATGCCTACAAATTTTCGTCTTGAAATATTTGTTTTAGCTGATGAGTTATTCGTTTTCATACTATCTGGTTTAGTAATTTATTCCGCCTTTTTATCCATTTTGGTCAAAGGCCTTACCTCTACTTTTCTGAAATAAACCACATCGGCTTCGCCATGGTTTTGCAGTCCGATGTATCCAAATTCCGGGCGTGGGCCGTGGAATGGCTCAAAATCGAATTTACGTTCGGGCACCGGGTCACCTTCATTAAACGAGGTAACTTTTACTCCGTTTACCAAAACAGTAGTGTGCAGGCCATCAAGGATAATTTCGGTAACATTCCATTCTGGTCCGGGTTTGCCGGGTTTGGCCAGTGGTTTTGTTAATGAATAAAGAGTTCCGGTGTAGTGGTAATCATCTTCATCCGATAATTCAGGTTTATTGTCGATCTGGACTTCGTAGCCATAAAAAACGGGCATCCACTCTTCGTAGGGTTCAATCGGGATACGGATAAAAATCCCCGAGTTGCTGTTCTCATCACGCATTTTCCATTCTACACGGATTACACAGTTTCCAAATTTTTCGCCGGTCCAATACAACAATCCCATGCCACCTTCGCCATGGATCATTCCGTTTTCAACCACCATGTCGCCGGGGCCAACATGTTTCCAGCCGGTCAGGTCTTTGCCGTTAAATAGCTGGCGCCAATCGTTTTTTTGCTTGCCCGGTTCACCTGAAAAACCTTGTAAGGTAAACAGCAGAAACAAACTTGCTGTCAGAAATTTCATCATTGCATTTTTCTTGTTCATGTTATTTTAATGAGTTGGTTATTGTAAAATATTTTTGTTTTTAACCTGATTTCTGTGAGAACGGACCCATATTTCGTAATATATCTAAAACCAAAGCTAAATTATAAAAAGAAACAATACGAAACAACCAAATGAGAATTTTACCTTTCGTATTATTTTTATATTTTTGATTATTCGATAATCACTTTAGGATTGCATTGGTTTAATGCCCACAGGTTCGATTGTGATTTTCATACCAAAAAAGGAAGAATGAGCGATAAAATGGAACTATCGACTGTTGAAAGACGAAGAGTTATTCTGGAAGAACTGGAGAAGAACAAGCAGGTAAAAATGACCGATTTATTTGGTCTTTTTGAAGTAAGTAAAGTAACCCTCCGCAAAGATTTGCAATATCTTGAAAGCCGGAATTTACTAATCCGCTCGCGTGGCGGCGCGATGCTTCCGGTGAAAGTTGCCGATGATCTTTCGGTAAAACAACGGATGGTGTTAAACCTCGAACAAAAGAAAGCGATCGCGAAAAGCGCCGCATCTTTGATCAAAGAGGGGGACACAATCATTATCGATTCGGGAACTTCACTTATGCAGCTGGCGTGTTTGCTTCCTAAAATGCAAAACCTGACGGTGATTACAAATGCGCTTGATATTGCGCTCAAACTTTCGGAATACAATCATCTGAAAATCATTGTGCCAGGTGGTGTTTTCCGCCAGAATTCGTCTTCGCTTGTTGGAACCCTTGCCGCCGATAACTTTCGAATGTTTCGTGCCGATAAATATTTTGTAAGTGCCGATGGTATTACCGAAGAAGGTGTTTTTACTTCGAACCTGGAAGAAGGGCAATTGGCAAAAATGATCCTTTCGAATGCCAAGGAAAATATTCTTTTGGTCGACTCCAGTAAATTCAACAGGATGGGGATTATTAACTATTCTTCGCTCGAAAAATTCAATATCGTTATTACAGATAAAAATATACCCCGCGAATATCAAAAATTACTCAGCAACCTTGATATCAAAGTAATTATCTCAGATAGGGAATAGATGGCAAATTCATTTCTGCCAGATCTTATTCGTTATTAGAAATAACGACGCACCTTTTTTGTGTATTCGAGGTATTCTCGCTGGTATTTTTCGGTAAGAAAACGCTCTTCTTTCAGAATAAAAAAATGAGTGCCCACGATGGCTGCCAGCGTAAAAGCGACGTGAAAAGCCGAAGGTAGAATCAGTGCAACTCCCAGAAAATAGAAATCGAGCGAAAGAAAAAACGGATTTCGTGAACGCGAAAAAATACCAGTTGTTACCAGTAGCCCCTGGTTTTGCTTATCGAGCCCAAAACGAAGCGAGGTTCCAAAATCGTTAAGTGTAATCGAGAAAGAGATTAATCCGAGCAATAAAAATATAGCGCCGGTGATTGGAAGCGCTTTGGTTTCGACGAGAAAATCAGATAAAAACGCCGGAAGCAGCACAAAAGACAAATGAAAAGCTGGCCGAATGATCTCGAATAGCCAAATCAAAAAAACCAGGAAGAAAACCGGGAAAAGAAGGTATTTTGCCTTGTTCTTTTCCCCGTTTCCTGAACCTGGTTGAATTCCTTTTTTTCGGAGAGCTATGATCTTTGCGATCAAAACCACCACCAGCAAAAGGAAAGAATAAAAAGGTATAACTTCTAAACTCATTAGCCGCCGATCTGCTATTTTTGGCTAAGTTAAGGAGTCTTATTGAATTATAAACTTCAATCCCAACGAAACTATATTAGCTTTCAAACCGTCGGTTCTTGCATAATGGCTGAATTTCAGATTGGCATTTTTAAGTTCAAAGCGGTTGATGTGGAAATCGTTGAAGATATCGTTGTAATTCAGCGCCACGCTGTATTGATTGCTGTTGAACTTTGCCAAATCGGGGTCCGAAGTATAAAACTTCTCGGTTGAAAGATGGGTTTCGTATGGCGCATAATATTTTACCGGATTTTGTGTGTAATACCTGTACGACGGGGTTATTGAAAATTTCTGATTAAACCTTATCGGAAGATCCACATTTACCGTGTGCGCTTTTAAACCCCAGTCGTCGGTGTAGTAACGGTAGTAGGTTCGCAATACAAAAGTTTCGTTGATGTAGTAATTCAGCCTGGCCCCAATTGGTATTTTAAACCGGGTCGAAGGCAATCGTTCGATGTCGTCGGCGAGCTGGTAAACTCCCCTGTTTTGACGTGTAGTATATACCGGAATGTATGCCGCATCGCCAATATAGTAATTCGCTTTATCGGCAAAATAAATCCGGTGGTAGGGCGTCGAAAGCAACCCATCCTGTTTAACCAGATCGAAAAAGAGCGCCACCTGTAGCCGTTTGCTCAAAATCTGAGATAGGAAAAACGACGCTGAATAGGAATTCCGGCCACGATTAGTGATGGCATTAAAACCTGATGGGAAATAGCTTGACGAAACGGTTCCATTCTGGTTGATAACATCTACGTTTGCAAAATATCCCTGATTCAAAAAATTGCTTCCGTACAAATTGTATTCATTCAATTCGGTCGGGTAGATAGGCCGCCATTTATCGAGGTAAACCGCTCCTTTCAAACCCACTTCGGTATTTTTATCGTTGAACAAGTGCGAAATGTTTCCTCCAAAACCAAAGGAGGTGTAGTCGTATTCATTCGAAAGCGACACATTGGTTCCCCAGATAAAATTACGGTCGTCGGAGCTGTGGCTGTAATCCACGTGTCCCGAAGCCAACGCATCGCTTCGGGAGGCACCGGAAGATGCCAGCCAGGGCGTTCCCGGTTGTGCATCGGACGAATGTTCATGATCGTCATCATCTTCGCCACGTTTGCCAATTATGGTTGTCGCCGCACTTTTTGTAGAAATGTTTGACGAAGAGGCTGCGGTGTTTCCGTTAAACGGATTGATGTTGCTTGATGATGCCGAAGTGTACGCCGAAATCCCAACGTCGATGGTCAATACATCGTCGTCGTTTAAAGGCAGGCTAACGACGATAGTTGGTGTTACATCGGTAAGTTCTTCGGTTCCCACTCCGCCGCCGACCGCCGAATTATCGCCATCCTGCTTGTATATGCTCATCAAAAAATCGACTTCGGTATTTTCGAGCACCCTTTTCCTGTAAACTCTTGTGGAATCCTGCACTTGTGCATAACCCACCACCCGGCCTGCCACTAAAAGCAGACCTATCAACATTGTTCTTTTCATTACACTCTTTTTAGTTGCAACCACATCCACCACCTGTTTTTCCGCCATTTGCCCCGGCGGCCCCTTCGCGGTAAACCTGGAAATTGGTTTCGAAACGTTCGTTGGTGTGTGCGGCTAATTTCATGTCGGGGTCGTTAATGTAAACTTTCTCGTATTCTTTTACAGTGGCACACGATGTAAGTAGCAGGATCATAAAAAGCCCTAAAAGCAATTTTTGTTTCATTTTGTTGAATTCAATTTTATATTTTCCGATTCGTATATTTTTCCATTGTCGTCGACAATAATACATTCTATTCCGGGGAGCTGATTTACAAAATCGAGACCGGTTTCCAAGCCCATTACAAAAATTGAGGTTGCCAGGGCGTCTGCCAGTTCGGCCCGAGGGGCAAAAATAGTAGCGCTCGTTAACCCGCTTACGGGCCAACCCGTTCGCGGGTCGATGATGTGGGTGTACCGTTTCCCGTTGAACTCGACAAACTTTTCGTAATTACCAGATGTTACTACCGCGTTGTTGTCGAGCGGAAACCACGAGAATACCTTGTCTTTGTTCAGTGGATTGGTGATGCCAACCATCCAGGGCGATCCGTCGGGTTGGGTTCCCCAGGTAGTGAGGTCGCCCGACGCATTCATAATCCCGGCTTTAACTCCTTTCGAAATAAGCAGTTGCTTGGCCTTGTCGGCTGCGTAACCTTTTCCGATAGCGCCAAACCCGATGCGCATTCCTTTCTTTTTAAGAAATACGCTTTGATTTTCAGGATCGAGTACAATGTTATTGTATCCTACCTTTTCGACCGAGAGTAAGACTTCGTCTTCGCTTGGCAGTCGTTTCATCGATCCGTCGTATTTCCATATCCTGTCCATCGATGCATAAGAGATATCGAAGGCGCCATCAGTTAGTTCCGAAATTTTTATGGCTCGCCCAATCAGGTCGAATAGTTCCTTGTCCACTTTTACAGGCCTTATTCCTGCAAAGCGGATTACTTCGGATGTTTCGGAAAGCGTATCCCACGAAGAAATCATTTTTTCGATCCTGCTGATTTCGTCCACGGCTAAATCGATGTACTCATCGGCCTGGGCCTGATTAGCAGCTACCACAGTTATATCGAAGCGGCTTCCCATCAGTTTTAAGGTGCGGGTGTACTTTTCCTGTGCCGAAAGCAGAACAGGAGCCAGACAAAGTATAAATATGAAAATGGTTTTCAAACCGGCTTATTTTTCGAATGAATGCAACATCGCTATATACTCGTTGGGACTGACATGTTTATATCCGGTGGTCCCCAGCACTTTTCCATTCTTATCGAGAACTGCCACCATCGGGAAAAGACCCTGTTTGTTGTAGACTTCTGCCAGGTGTTCATTGGCTTCCTGTTGTTCTTTTGAAAGTCGGTTGTTTTTCTTTTTTGGAAAATCGGCCCGAAGAAGAACAAAATGATTGTTAGACTCTTTGATAAATTCAGGTGATTCCCATATTTCCTTTTCGAGTTTCATACAAGGAATGCACCAGTCGGAACCGGAGAAAACCAACACAATGTTTCTTCCTTCGTCAGAGGCTTTTTGTTTGGCCACGTCAAAATTGGTTTCCCAGTTTTGTGCGTTTAATGAAATCACTACCAGCAGTGCCGATGCGATCAAAATAATCTTTTTCACCTTTTTTAATTTGAAATTTAACATTTAACATCCCTTACCGGGTTTCTGAAAAAACAGGGTTAAAACGACCTGGGGCCATTTTTGTTTTTGAAATTGCCGTCAAATTTTAATTAGCGCCACCGTATTTATAATAAATTAACAGTAGAATGGCAGGTGCGTTTAAAAATCTTAAAAAATAAAGGCTTTCGGAGAGATATAAAAAATAAAACCCCGGCCAATGGCCAGGGCAATAATTGAACTATATATTTTGCTTGTCTTTAAATATTCGGGAAAGAAATTCCAATTAGCAAAGGGTGTACATCGGGGCCTCTGCCATCTCTAAACAGCGATGTCATACTGTAGTTGGCAAACACACAGAAGTCGCCAAACCCGATTCGCCCGGTTAATTCGTATTTCCACTGGTTGATATTAAATCCGCTTTTTGATTTTTCCTTGTCGCCTTTGTAATATTTGTACTTGGTGTGCGAACCCAGGTATAAACTACCGATCACTCCCCCGGCAAGGTACAAGCGCGAGCTTCCCATACGTAGCGGGGTTTTTACTTCGAGCATCAATGGAGCAGTAAGGTAATTTACATGCAGTTTCGATTTTTTAATGCCATGGCCATCAGGATCATCCGGTAATTGTACTGGAATGGTAATTGCCGGAGTCCTGGTATTTACCACCGTGATCTGGTCGTTAAAAGTGTAGTCGTTGAAACTAAAACCAAGCCCGGTGACTACGCCAAAGGTTTTGCGTTCGTTTTTAAAGGCAAACTCCATGATATTCAGGTTCCAGCTAAGTGATTTGCCGGGGCTCAAATCCATAAAATCGCCAAATTCATCGTACTGTCCGTTATAAATTGAGTAGTCGGAATTGGTCATAACGTTTAAGCCAACTTCCAAACCAGCCCAGTGAGGGTTGAACCTGCCCGACCATTTCGGGCGGTCGTAATCTTTATCAACTCTTACATAAGTTCCGTTGTGTCCGTCAATCACTTTAAAAGTTCTACGGCCAATACGAATGTGGGTGGTATCTCCCCAATCGTCGGTAACTACTTCTACTCCGTTTCCGACCGAAACTTCAACTCGATCGTTGCCTTCTACAACCGTTACAATATTTTTCTTTCCAAGAGTTACTTTGGTAGAATCGGTTTGTGCCCACGAATTTGTGGCGAGCACAGTGCATAAAATAAGGACCATCAATTGTTTCATCTTGTTCTGGTTTTAATGTTCTGAAGTTGTGACGGGCAAGGTATTTAAAAAGTTACAGCAATAAAAAAAGAGATACTTTTCGGCATCTCTTTTTTGGGTATGATATAAAAATTATTCTTCGTCGGCAGGGTGAGACGAAGGGATGGAAAAAGCAAGTAAACGCGAGTCGTAATTGTATTCGGTAACTTTTCCATCTTCATCTGTTTTATAGGTAAAACGTTCGTTCGACAGGCTTGTAACCAGATTTAGGCCGGCACGCGTAATTTTCTGAAGACTTACTTTTCCACGAAGATTATCGGTAAGTAAACGTTTGTCATCAATTTCATATTCGGGATAAACCAGTGTCATAACACCGAGTTCAGCACGCGGAGCCTGCACATTGATCGAAGCGGTAAGTGTATTTAAGGTTTTGGGAACCTCAAGCGGGATGCGTTCCAGTGCAAGGAATTCCGGAACAGTTCTGTCTTTTGTTTCTTCACGCAGGCTTTTGGTTTCTTTTTTTGTTTCGGTTTTCTTTTTAATAACCTGGGGTTTGGGTTTTTCAACCACTGTTTTTGTTTTGGTTTGAACCGGAATCACAGGCTTCTCAATAATTTCTTTTGGAGTTTCTGTTTTTTTCTCAACCCGGGCAACCTGATTTTGAAGATCAGGAATTTTGTTGTTCGGATTGAAAAGACTAAAAATTGCCAAAGCCAGGATTAAAACGGCGGCTACACGACCTGCCCATAACAAAACAATTTTTCTTCCCGATTTTTTGTAAAGTCGGTTTTTATGTGCAAAACGGATGTTTTCGTCGGCGAGCAAGATGGTTTTTTCAAAGAGTTGCTTGTCTTTTTGTTTTTCGGGATGCGCTGCCAGGTATTTTTCGAAAACGGCTGTTTCTTCCTCGTCAATATCTCCTTCGATTTCAGCAATGGCGGCTTTGTTAAATTCGGGTTCGTGATCGTATTTTGCTTTGTACAGTTTATTTTTCCCCGAAAATGTATGATTCTCAGGAACGGCGCTTACCGATTCAAAAAGTTTGAGTTCGGCTTTTAAATCGGGATTTTCCTGCAAAAATTCGATAAAACGATCCACCAGTTTTTCGTCGAGATTACCTTCGAGGTAATCGACAAACCAGGTTTCGTAATTTTCTCTTGTAATATTCATTATCAACTCCTTTCGGTTTATGCCACAGCTTCAATGCTTCCGATGTACTTTTTCAAAAATACCCTTGCCCGGTAAATGTACACTTTTACCTGCGAGGTGCTCAGGTTGGTGAGTTCGCCAATTTCCTGATAGTTATAGCCTTCGTAATCGCGCAGTAATACCACCATGCGTTGCACCTGTGGCAGCCGATCGACGGCTTCTTTCAATATTTCACTCAAATCAGAATAATTGTTTTCATGGCCGTCTTCCCGCAGGCTGATGTCTTCGGCATACACGGCATTTTTTTCTTTTCGGATGCGGTCGATCATGGTGTGATATGCAGTTGTAAAAAGATACGACTTCACCTTTTCAGCATTTACGTTGTCTACATTCTTCCACAATTTCTCGTAGCTATCCTGCACAATGTCTTCTGCCTTGTGTGTGTCTTTAATGCTTTTTAAAACAAACCGGTACAATCGGTCCGAATATTCATCAACAGCCTGGTTGTATTCGTTTACGGTCATTCTCTTAAACACTGTTCAATGGATAAGACGAACAAGTGGGATAGAAGTTACAGAAAGTTTTTAGATTTATTTATTTTGAATTTTGTGAAAAAAGTAGCATCTGTTTTCATATGGTCCTATTTTTCTTGACTGAATTATCTTGTCAGTTATGTTTGAGTTTAAGACAGGTTTCCAATTATTTAAATTTGATTTGGAAACGTAAAAACCTTATTTTTAGATAGTAAACCTTAATAGTACTGAATTCCCCGTAAGAGATTAACCGTATTCAGGGGTTCGGAAAATGGAAAAACCGTTCCTTTTACAAAGAAACGGCTCTTTCACTATTTTTTATCACTCTTTCTAATTCAAAATAAGAGAGGAAACTAATCCAATACTTCCACCCAACCGTGTGTATCCGGCTCGTCGCCATATTGGATGGCACGCAGTTTATGGTACAGTTTTTCGCTAACTGGTCCCGGTTTTCCATCCTTCGAAAATACATACGATTTGTTCTCGTCGTAATCGTCGATTCGGCTAATTGGGCTGATAACGGCCGCGGTTCCGCAAGCGCCTGTTTCCTCAAAAGTTGAAAGTTCTTCAACCGGAACTTGTCGCCGTTCCACTTTCATTCCCATTTCTTCAGCCAAAACCATCAGGCTTTTATTCGTAATCGATGGCAATATTGAAGAAGATTTTGGGGTAATGTATGTGTTGTTTTTTACCCCGAAAAAATTGGCTGCCCCGCACTCATCGATGTATTTTTTCTCTTTTGCATCAAGATAAAAAATATTGGAATAACCCAGCTCGTGAGCTTTTTTATCGGCAACCAGGCTGGCGGCATAATTGCCACCTACTTTGTATTTTCCCATTCCGAGTGGCGCCGAACGGTCGAATTCGCGCATGATTACAAATGGGGTGGTTTGGAAACCTCCTTTAAAATACGGACCAACCGGCATAACAAAAACGATAAACATGTATTCATCGGCAGGTTTTACGCCAATCTGAGGACTGGTGCCAAACAATACCGGACGGATATATAATGCCGCACCGGATTCGTATGGAGGAACAAATTTTTCGTTTAATTTGACCGCCATTCTTACCGCTTCCATAAATTTCTCAACGGGCATTTTTGCCATTAATGTCCCTTCGCTCGAATCCTGCATTCTACGGGCGTTTTCGTCCATCCTGAAAATACGGATTTTACCGTCTTGCCCTTTAAATGCTTTTAATCCTTCAAACGCTTCCTGTCCATAATGTATGGCAGTCGCCGACATATGAATCTCAATCTTATTCGAAGAACTTACTTCCAATTCACCCCATTCGCCATTTTTATAGTAACAACGGATATTAAAGTCGCTGTCACGGTAGCCAAAACCAAGATTGGCCCAGTCAATATTTTCCATTTCTTGTTTATTTCAGTTTATCGTGCAACTTTTGTTGCAGTGGCAAAGTAAGAAAATTTTCCTGTATCAAAATACGACAAAGGTCAATGAAACCCGCTAAATGCAAATGTTTTATAACTATTTAATATTGCAATGGAATTACAATCCAGAAGGAATTGAAGGTTGAAACTGCGGGTTTTTTAATCGGATGATGTTTTTTGTTTCGATTTATAAAAAAACATTGTAACCGGGTTATTTTAGTTTTTCGTTGTCCTGATGACGGTCTTTGTCGCGGTTGGTTTTCTTCTCGATATTTTTCAGAAAAGCCTCATTCAGGTTGACACCGGTTTGGTTGGCCAAACAAATCAGTACCCAAAGCACATCGGCCATTTCATCGGCCATGTCGTACTTTTCGTCCGATTTTTTAAACGATTGATCGCCATATTTACGGGCCATAATTCTGGCCAGTTCGCCCACTTCTTCAGTTAAAATGGCCATATTGGTGAGTTCGCTGAAATAACGCACTCCAATGGTTTTTATCCAATGATCGACCTGTTGCTGTGCTTCGGATATAGTAATTTCTTTATTTGTCATTTTAAAAATCTTTTTGTTTCGAATCGATGATAATAGTAACCGGGCCATCGTTGATGAGGGCTACATCCATCATGGCACCAAATTCACCGGTTTCAATTTTTTTACCGAGGGCATCTTCCATTGCTGCGACAAACTTTTTATACATCGGGATAGAGAATTCGGGTCGTGCTGCCCGAATGTACGAAGGGCGGTTCCCTTTTTTGGTGCTGGCATGTAAAGTAAACTGGCTCACCACAATAACATGGCCGCCTATCTCCTGCACTGATAAGTTCATCACATCGTTTTCGTCGTTGAAAACACGAAGTTGCACAATTTTACGTACCAGGTAGTCGATATCATTTTCAGTGTCTTCACTTTCGATTCCAACCAAAACAAGCAAGCCATTTTTGATGGCAGAAATAAGCTTATTACCAACCGTAACCGAGGCTTGTTTTACTTTCTGAATAACTACCCGCATAAGTATGCTATTTTTATGCTAAAATAAAAATAACATTAGACAGAAAACAAATATGAAAGCCATAAAAATCATTTTAATCCTTTTGATTGCGCCATTGGTAATGTTTGCCCAGAAAGGTTCGCTGAGTGGAAAAATTCTGGATGCCACCAGCAATGAACCCTTGCCTTTTGTGAATGTCCTGGTTTCAGGAACTACCATTGGAACAATAACCGACGACGAAGGCCACTTTCTGCTAAATAATATCGATCCCGGGTTTATCCGGATTGAAGCTTCATTTGTAGGCTATCAAAAAATCATTTCAGCCGAAATCGAAATCAGTCGAACTTCCACTCCATTCATTGAGCTGAAACTGGAAAAAACACAGTCGGAAATCGAAGAGGTGACCGTGTGGGCATCGCCTTTCAGGAAAACGATCGAAAGCCCGGTTTCGCTGCGTACCATTGGAATTGGCGAAATCGAAAAGAGCCCGGGGGCGAACCGCGATATTTCTAAAATTATTCAATCGTTCCCGGGGGTTCAGTCAACGCCAGCTTATCGAAACGATATTATTATCCGTGGGGGAGGACCCTCCGAAAGCCGTTTTTATTTGGACGGGGTAGAAGTTCCGGTGATCAATCACTTTGCCACACAAGGCGCTTCGGGAGGGCCGGTTGGTATTTTGAATGCCGATTTTATTCGGGAGGTAGATTATTTCTCGGGAGCTTTTCCGGCCAGCCGTGGAAATGCGCTGAGTGGTGTGCTCGAATTCAAACAAATTGATGGTAACGAAGAAAAACTGGATTTTCACGGAACATTGGGTGCATCGGAAATTGCGGTAACACTTGATGGCCCGCTGGGCGACAAAACCAACTATGTTTTTTCTGTACGGCGTTCGTACCTGCAATTTTTGTTTAGTGCGCTCGAGCTGCCTTTTCTGCCCACTTTTACCGATATGCAATTTAAGCTGCGTACCCGCTTCGATCAGAAAAATGAACTGACATTGATTGGTTTAGGGGCACACGATATTAATAAACTTAACTTTGAAATCGACAACCCCGACGAGCAACAGGAATATATTCTCAGTCAACTACCCGAAAGTAAACAATGGAGCTACACATTTGGAGCGGTTTACAAACATTACCGCGAGAATAGTTACCAGACTTTGGTTGTGAGCCGCACACACCTGAACAACATGACTGACAAGTATCTTGAAAACGATAATAGCTCGGAGGCCAATAAAATACTGGATTACGGATCGCAGGAAAGTGAAAACAAATTGCGTTTCGAAAACACTTCGCGTTTCGATGGTTACAAACTAAATTTTGGTGCAAACCTCGATTTTGTGAATTACACGAACAATACTACAACCGGGCGTTTTGAGAACGATCAGCGTGTGGAGATCAACTACAATTCGGACCTCGGCCTGGTGAAATACGGTTTTTTTGCACAAATCAGCAAAAATGTTTTCGACGAAAGACTGGCTCTCTCGCTGGGAGTGCGTGCCGATGCAAACAACTATTCGTCCAGCATGAAAAATCCACTCGATCAATTTTCGCCCCGTTTTTCGGCATCGTATAAACTTACTTCGCAGTGGAGCCTTAATTTCAATACAGGCCGGTATTACCAGCTTCCGACATACACGGCACTGGGCTACAAAGAAGGCGATGTATTTGTGAACAAGGAAAATAATCTGAAATACATTTCGGTTGATCATTTGATCGGAGGGCTCGAATTCCGCCCAAAACCAAGCATTCAACTTTCGGCCGAGGCATTCCTGAAAAACTACGACCACTATCCGTTCTCGGTGAACGATCAGATAAGTTTGGCAAATAAAGGGGCCGATTTTGGGGTGATAGGCGATGAGGAAGTGCTTTCTTCGTCGAAGGGCCGTGCCTACGGTGCCGAATTTCAGGCACGCATCAACTCCGGCAAAGGCTTTAATTTAAATCTCTCGTACACGCTGGTGCGAAGCGAATTTACCGATGGTACAGGAACTCAAATTCCTTCGAGCTGGGACTCAAAACATTTGCTTAGCCTTACTACTACCAAAGAATTGAATAAAGGGTGGAGAGCTGGCGCCCGCTGGCGGTTTGTTGGCGGTTTGCCATACACTCCGTGGAATCCCGACAAGTCGTCGCTGGTGGAGGCCTGGAACCTTACCGGTGGACCATATCCCGATTATCCACAGTTGAATACCTTGCGGTTTAATGCTTTTCATCAGTTGGATATGCGTGTCGACAAATCGTTCTATCTCGAAAAGATTACGATGAAATTTTATGTCGATATTCAAAACCTGTATAATTTTCAGGCCAATCAGCAAGCTATTGTAGTGCGAGAAACAGATGAAAACGGGAATTTTCTGCTCACCGATAACGGAACACGCTATGTGCTGAAAGAAGTTGCGAATACAACAGGTACCGTTTTGCCAACTGTCGGGATTATTATTTCGTTCTAGATTTTCAGAATTTATTGAGTTCAGTAATCCATTTTTGTTTGTCGGCTTCATCAAGAAAACTGGCAGTGAAACTGTTTTTTGCCAATTGGATAATTTCCTCTTTCGTGAGATCGAGCGCTTCGGCAATTTCGATAAGATTTTGAGAAAGATAGCCTCCAAAATATGCCGGGTCGTCGGAATTGACGGTGGCTAACACCTTATGGTCCAGCAGTTTTTTTAAGGGATGGTCTTTCAGGCCGTTCACCACTTTGAGTTTTAGGTTCGACAGCGGACAAACGGTTAAGGGAATTTGCAGACGGGCAAGTTCGTTTAAAAGTTCCGGGTCGTCGACCGAACGCACACCGTGATCGATGCGTGAAACTCCGAGAAGATGAATGCTGTCCCAAACATTTTGGGCTGGTCCTTCTTCTCCCGCATGCGCTACGGTTCGAAAGCCTTCTTTACGGATCCTTTTGAATAATCTCTCAAATTTGGCCGGAGGGTGCCCCACTTCCGAAGAATCGAGCCCAAAACCTGCAAAATATTCTCTGAATTCGAGCAGTTGTTGAAAACAGGCAATCGCATCTTCTTCGCTCAGATGGCGCAGAAAATTGGGAATAAGACGACTGGTGATTTGCCACTTTTGTTGGGCCTGGTTCAAGGCCAGTTGTATTCCATTTACTACTGTTTTTAATGACACTCCGCGGTGGGTGTGGGTTTGCGGATCGAAGAATATTTCAGTATGTACAATGTTTTCTTCCCGGCACTTTTTAAGATAGGCCATCGTGAGGTCGTAAAAATCCTCCTCCTGTAAAAGTACCCCGGCACCCTGGTAATAAATATCCAGAAATTCCTGCAGGTTACTAAAACGGTAGGCTGAATGCAGTTCTTCAATCGAAGTATATTTCATTTTGACATTGTTGCATCCGGCCAACCTGAAAATAAGTCCGGGTTCGAGAGTTCCTTCAATGTGCACGTGAAGTTCGGCTTTGGGGATCGCATACACCAGTGTTTGCAAGTAGTTCCTGTTCATTAGCTGTCTTTTTTCAAAGATAATAAACCTTGTGAGAGAAGGAAATGAGTCGCAAGCAATTAAGAAATTTATTTCAAAACGGATTTCAAAATGCAGAATTCTGTAAGTAACCCATTGATATGCAAACGGTATAAAACCAGTACACATGAGGCTGGAAGGCAACGTCTTATATTACTTTGTACTACTGTTTAAATGCCGGTAAGGTACTGGCAAAATGGCGTTAAATAGCGAGGCGATTGCAATGTGCTCATTTTCGTTCAAATTCAACGGCGAGTTGATCTCATCTTTCGAACAGGCGAAAAAGAACAGCAATGCACTTAAACAGATAAAGCGTACAATATTTTCACGACGTAATTCCATACAAGTATTCTTTATCGAAAGTAAACTTACATATTTTGGATTGAACTTTTCGGCCCTGCTTTGGTTTTACATTCCGGGTTTGGAAAAAGCCGGCAAAGCAGAAATATTAAGTAAAAAATAAATTGGGGAAGGAAGACTCATCTTTTCCTAAAAACCGAAACGAAGCGATTGTTTTTCGGTTACTTTGCCGAACCGGATATCCGAAAAATGGAAAGAAAAAAAGCGTCAAAATACCGAGCAAAACGAGGGAACCAGGCAGGCATGTTTAAGCTGCTGGTACCCTATAAAGGCATGGTTGCTTTGCTCATCGTATTTGCCCTGATCGGAAATGCAGCCAACCTGGTAATTCCGCGGATCATCGCAAAGGGGATCGATGCATATACCGAAGGAAATTATGTGTTACGTACCGTTCTCATTGAATTTCTGTTAGCTATTGGAATCATCTTTTTATTTGCCCTGCTTCAAAAAGTGGTGCAAACCTATGCTTCCGAAAAAGTGGGTTTCGATTTGCGAAAACGTCTTTCGGATAAAATTTCGCGACAGAGTTATGCCTTTATACAAGATGCCAACCCCTCGAAGCTTTTAACCAACCTCACTTCTGATATGGATTCGGTGAAGATGTTTGTTTCGCAGGGCGTTTCTTCCATCGTTTCGTCGGTCTTTATGATTATTGGCACCTCGGTGTTTTTGCTTATCATCAACTGGAAGCTGGCTATCCCGGTTTTGCTGCTGATTCCGGCTATTGGGGTCACTTTTTCCCTTATTCTGAAAAAAGTACGGGTGCTCTTTCTCCGTAGCCGCGAAGTGATCGACTGGTTAAACAAGGTAATTAACGAAAGCATCCTTGGTGCGGCAATTATCCGGGTACTCAACTCGCAGCAAATCGAATACCGGAAATTCTTAGATGCCAGCGCTGAAGCGCGTGATCTGGGAATTTCGATCGTAACCCTATTTGCGACACTTATTCCGCTTATTACCTTTTTTGGAAACCTGGCAACACTCACCATTCTTTTGCTGGGTGGGCATTTTGTGATCTCAGGCACCCTTTCGCTTGGCGATTTTGCAGCCTTCAATTCCTATGTGGTTATCCTTATCTTCCCGATTATTGTGATCGGGTTTATCAGCAACCTCATCGCGCAGGCATCTGCTTCGTACCAACGAATCGAGGGGGTGTTGAATGCTGAAGAAACAGCAGATACAGGAACGTATGACCAGCCATTAAAAGGCGAAATTGAGCTAATAGATGTAACAGTGGTTTACGACGATAAACCGGCACTTAAAAACGTGTCGTTTAGGATAAAAGAAGGTACCCGCACTGCGGTGATCGGACCTACGGCAGCCGGGAAGACCCAGTTACTTTATCTCCTTACCGGATTGATCAGGCCCAAATCTGGTAAGATTCTTTTCGATGGAGTCAACCTGAATGAATACAAAAAAGAAAGTTTTCACAACCAAATTGGAATTGTTTTTCAGGACAGTGTGTTGTTTAATATGAGTTTACTCGAAAACATCAGTTTTAGCGAAACCGTTACAGATGAATCGTTAAATAAGGCGATTGAAACTGCAGGGTTAAATGAATTTATCGAAACACTTCCAAAACGACTCGACACCATCGTTTCGGAACGTGGAACCAGTCTTTCGGGTGGACAAAAGCAGCGGATCATGCTCGCGCGAGCGCTGGCGCTCCATCCAAAAATTCTTTTACTCGACGACTTTACTGCTCGTGTCGATCAGCAAACCGAAAAGAAGATTTTAAATAATGTTCGTAAAAACTACCCGGAGCTCACACTGATTTCGGTAACACAAAAAATAAGCCCGGTAAAGAATTTCGACCAGATTATCCTGTTAATGGAAGGCGAAGTCGTCGCCAGTGGTAAACACGAAGAACTGCGAAGTTCTTCACCCGAATATGTACAGATTTACGAATCGCAAAAAAGTACCAGCCATTACGAAGTGAGTTCCGGTTTTGAATCGGATAGATTAGCATCTGATAACCCTAAAAATGAGACAACATGAATCAGATGAACTATAATCTTAATGCCTCGGTTAAAGAGGAAAAGAAAAAGAAGCAACTGGGCTGGAAATCGGTGAAGAGTTTGGTTGGCCACATGGTGGAAGAAAAAAATACCCTGTTGGTAGCGTTTACTGCGATGGTGGTTACCGCTATCTTAAACCTTGCAGGCCCCATCATCATCGGGAATACGGTGGATAAATACATTCAAACCAGCCAGTTTAAGGGAGTGGTCAACAACGGGGCGATTTTGATGATCGCCTACATTATTGCACTGGTGGCAGGATACCTGCAAACCCGTTTGATGGGTTCGGTAGGGCAGCGGATGTTGTACACCCTTCGTAATTCGGTATTTCAGAAATTGCAGGATCTTCCTTACGACTTTTTCAACCAGAACAAAACCGGCGACCTTATTTCGCGCATTAACAACGACACCGACAGGATCAACCAATTCTTTTCGCAGTCGCTCATGCAGTTTCTACAGATCATCCTGACTATGATCGGATCGGGAATATTCCTGGTATCGATACAATGGAAACTTGGTTTGGCAGCACTCGCTCCGGCAGTGTTTATCTGGTTGTTTACCAAATTAATTTCGCCCTGGGTGAAAAAAACCAATGCCGAAAGTTTAAAAAGTGTGGGCGGACTGAGTGCGGAAGTACAGGAAAGCCTGAACAATTTTAAGGTGGTAGTAGCCTTTAACCGCCGCGATTATTTCAGGAAACGTTTTAAGCAGGTGAACCATGAAAATTACTCGGCAGCCATAAAAGCCGGGATTGCCAACAACCTGTTTCTCCCGGTATACACACTTTTCTCGAACCTGGGTTTGATGATCGTACTGGCGCTTGGAATTTATTTTATTTCGATCGGCGAATTTACAGTGGGGCTGCTCATCAGCCTTATTGCCTATGTAAACAGCTTCTACAATCCGCTACGGCAACTGGCATCGCTGTGGGCGAACCTTCAGGTGGCGCTGGCCGCCTGGGACCGAATCCGAAAAATCCTTGATCTTGAAAATAACCTCGCCCTGGTTTCATCAAAAGAAGCGGACGAAACGGCTACTTTGCTGTCGTTCCGCGATGTATCGTTCTCTTATCCAAATGGCAGCGAAGTTCTGCACCAAAACACCTTTAACCTGAAGAAAGGAAAGACTTACGCTTTTGTTGGGCCCACCGGCGGAGGGAAAACCACCACGGCCTCGCTCATCGCCCGGTTGTACGATCCGACACGGGGACGTGTTCTGCTCGACGGGCTGGACATCCGCTCGTTTTCGGCTGAAGAGCGTGTTCAACGGATTGGATTTATTTTGCAGGATCCTTTTTTGTTTAGTGGAACAATCCGCGAAAATATCCTTTATGGAAATTCTGAATACAGCGAACTCAGTGATGAGGAATTAAAAGGAATTTTCCACGATACCGGACTCGAAAGCTTACTGCAACGTTTCGAAAAAGGTCTCGATACGAAAGTGGATGTTTTGGGCGACGGCATCAGCCTGGGGCAAAAACAACTGATCGCTTTTATGCGGGCGGTACTGCGCAAACCCGATCTGCTGATTCTCGATGAAGCTACAGCCAACATCGACACCGTTACCGAAAAACAACTCGACGAAATACTCCAGAAACTGCCCGAAAGTACAACTAAAGTTATCATTGCACACCGTCTGAATACTATCGCCAACGCCGATGTAATTTACTTCGTGAATACCGGGAAAGTTACCCGCGCCGGTTCGTTGCAGGATGCTGTAGATATGTTGATGAAGGGAAAAATGGCCAGTTAAAGATGGGCTTGGCAATAGATTTAAGAACTCCACTTTTTTAAGTCGATTCAATCGCAGCGCTGTCCATCTATTTTAAGTTGCTTGTATAAGATTTCTACTGCTTTTCTCCGGGCGACGATGCGG